>Ga0207831_100202_pt1 | contig 29368 bp, 21 predicted proteins | sample TtanPargueraPR_7_FD_187741 | JGI IMG/M metagenome (GOLD analysis project Ga0207831, IMG submission 187741) | Aerobic enrichment media microbial communities from Bioluminiscent Bay, La Parguera, Puerto Rico - Tt and M1 (2) (SPAdes) | ecosystem: Environmental > Aquatic > Marine > Unclassified ...
CGCAGCTCGTAATCATACGAATATAGGATTGATGGCCCTTGGATACAAACCCCGAAGGATGCTGGATTTGCGCATCCCGCGATTCACGGAAGCGCCCGCCAGGCCGCGCGCAGCTCCGCGAGGGCCGCGTCGGCGAGCGGCGCGATCCGCTGCGCGCCGATCCGCTGCACGGCGGCGATTCCGAGCAGGCTGTTGCACACGCACACCGCCGCGCCCGCGGTAAGTTCATCTGCCGCGACCGCGCGATGCACAACCTCCATGCCGAGTCCCCGCGCGGACTCTTCAATCACCTCGGCCGTGATGCCGCGAAGCACATCGGGCGAGGCGGGACGTATCATTCTCCCATCCTCGAAGAGCAGCAGCGATGCGATGGTGGTCTCGGACACATGGCCGTCGCGGTCGAGCAGAACCGCGTCGTCGAATCCCTCAGCCCGCGCGCGATGCAGCAGCAGCCGGTACGCGAAGTAGCTCGTGCTCTTGTGCCCCGCAATGGGGGATGCCAGCGTTTCGCGCGGCGCCATGAGCGACCAGGGGATGTGCTGCGGGGGACGCACGTACGGCTCTGCGGTGACGACGACGGTCGGATCGCGATGCGTGTAATGCTGCGCGAGATCCCCGGGTGTGACGATGATTTTCACGCGCGCCTCCATCTCGGTGAGTCCGCCACGCTCGAGCAGCTCCGCGATGACACGGGCGGCGCGTTCGTCGTCGAGCGGACACGGCAGTCCCAGCGCGGTGCACGAGGCGCGCAGCCGCCCGAGATGGCGCCCGAGCAGATGCGGGCGTCCCCACGCGGCGAGCAGCGTCTCGAACAGTCCCGCCCCGAACTGCATCCCCGCATCCAGCGCCGGCACCCGCGCCTCCCGCGCCGGATGAAATTCCCCGTTCACATACGCAAGCTGCTGCATCCTTTTAATCCTCCATGTTCCGAATATCCGTGTTGCTTTGATCACCATCCCGCGCATTCGCATCCCCCGCACCGGCATCCCCCGCACCGGCATCCCCCGCACCGGCATCCCCCGCACCGGCATCCCCCGCATCCGTAAAATGCGGCGTGACGCCGGCGAGGCGGAAAAACGTCGCGCCCTTGTCGAGCGTCTCCGCGTATTCCGCGGCGGGATCTGAATCGTACACGATGCCGCCGCCGACGGAAAGGTGACACTCGTTGTCTTTCGCGACGGCCGTGCGGATGGCGATGCTGAAATCCGCCGTGCCGTCGGCCGCCAGCATCCCGATACTCCCGGTGTACACATGTCGCGTCACCGGTTCGAGCGCGTCGATGATTTCCATGGCGCGGATTTTCGGACAGCCGGTAATCGATCCTCCGGGGAGGAGCGCGCGGAACACCGCGGCGATGTCCGCATCCGCGCGCAGTGTGCCGCGCACCACCGACACGAGATGCATGACATTCGCGTAGCGCTCGATGCGCTTGTGCTCCGCCACGCGCACGCTGCCCGCGCGGCAGACGTGTCCGATATCGTTGCGCGCGAGATCCACGATCATCGACAGTTCCGCATCGTCTTTCGCGCTCGATGCAAGTTCGCGCTCCAGCCGCGCGTCTTCCGCGGCCGTCGCACCCCGGGGACGCGTGCCCTTGATCGGACGCGTTTCAATGACCATCTGTCCCTGCGCGGATTCCACGGCTTCGTCGGGAACGGACGCCCCCTGTTCCGGCTCCCGCGATTGCAGCTCCTGCTGCGCGAGGTCACTTCTTGCGATCCGGAACAGCCGTTCCATCGACGTGCTCAGCACCCGGTGGTCGCCGGCGTCGACATACGCGTAGAACGGAGCGGGATTGGCCGCGAACAGCCGCAGCCACAGGCGGAAGGGATGCTCCCGCAGCGGAAACACGAAACGCTGCGAGAGATTGACCTGGTACACATCCCCGTCGCGGATGTGCCGGCGCACGCGCCGCACCGCGTCCTCGTAATCCCTGCGGGAAAAGGATCGGCGCAGAAATCCTCCCGATTTATCAAGTCGTGGCTCGGGGGATTGCTCCGACGCGGAGGACTGCTCCGGTGCGGAGGAAGCCACGGCAGCCGTGATCTCGCTGAGTAGCGCGCCGTCATGCCTCCAGGTGAGGCTGAGGCGGGTGACCGCGCCGTCGTCATGTGAACGGATCAGCATCTCAGTCGGCCAGAGAAAGAACATGTCGGGGAGCGCGAGTTCATCGTGCGCGGCGGCGGGGAGCGTTTCGATCTCGCGCGCCGCTTCGTAGGCGACATAGCCGCTGATCATGGGGGATGGAAAGGGCGGTGCGTTCGCTTCGCGTGCCGGAGCATGCGCATGCGTGTGCGATGAAGCATCCTCGCGGGAGCGCATCAGTCCGTCATGCGCCATCCGCAGGAGGGCAAAGGGATCGCTGTCGTCGTGGAGGATGGAATCCGCGGTGGTAAGCGTGGAGCGTCCGTTTTTCGCGCGCAGGATGGCGGCGGGACGCAGGAAGGCAATGGAGCGCCGGCTGCAGTCATGCTCACCGCCGCTGAGCAGAATCAGATGCGGCGTGCCGTCCGCGCGGCGATGCGCCTTCTCCGCGAATGCTGCGGCGGACATCGCCGGCAGATCCTCCGCCGCGGCCGACCATCGCCACGACGCGATCACGCTGCCGATACCGATTTCATCCGGTACCCGCGGTGGCGGTTTTTGCCGGACCAATCCTTGTAGGTCCTGATCTTGTAGGGCCGAGCCAACGGCTCGGCCTGTCTCCGGTCCCCCTGCATCACCCACGAGAGCCAGAAAGTTCCGCGCCATGCTCTCACCGTGCTCGGTCAGAAACGATTCCGGATGGAACTGAACGCCGTGCAGAGGCAGCGAGGCGTGCCGCAGCGCCATGACCGTGCCGTCCTGCGTCCATGCCTGTTCGATGAGTTCATCGGAGTGTCGTTCGACAGCGAGGGAATGGTAGCGCGCGGCGCGGAAGGGGGAGGGGAGCGCGGCGAACACGCCCGAGCCATCGTGGCGCAGCGGCTGCGTCTTGCCGTGCACCGGCTCCGCGGCATGCACCGTGCGTCCGTCGAAGCACTCGTTGATCACCTGCATGCCGAGACACACGCCCAGCACCGGGATGCGATGCATCCAGTGCCGCAGCGCTTCCATGCTCACACCGCTCTCGTGCGGCGTGCCGGGTCCCGGAGAAATCAGCAGCGCATCCGGCGCAAGCGCAATGAGTTCGGCGAGCGGCGTCGTATTGCGCCGCACCGAGACCCTGCAGTCCAGCGTCATGAACAGTTGCGCGAGATTCCAGGTAAAGGAGTCGAAGTTATCGATCAGCAGCAGGTGCATGACCGCTAAAATAGGAAAACCCCGCCGAAAAGCGGCGGGGTCTTCCTTCTCTGGAGCCATCCATCGGACTCGAACCGACGACCTGCTCATTACGAGTGAGCTGCTCTACCAACTGAGCTAGGATGGCAGAGATTTCAAATGTAATAACGTCCGGACTTTCACGCAAGTCGGGAATACGAGGTCGATTGCGATATCGATATCGATATCGAGAGCGAGATCGATTGCGATATCGATATCGAGAGCGAGAGCGTGATCGATGGCGACGGCGATGGCGAGTTCGATATCGATCATGCACCGTCCGCAGCGGCACGGGTAGCCCCACCCGTGAGGGTGGGGGATGAAAGCGCAGGATCCAGCGGTACGGGGTAACCCCACCCGTGAGGGTGGGGTGAGGGAGGCACGCGCCCAACCCCACGCTCACGCGTGGGGATACCGCAATCGATATCGCACTCGCACTCGCAATCGCAATCGCAATCGCAATCGCAATCGGTTTCACATAAAAAAAATTTCCCGTAAATTGAGATAATACCGCATTCTGCCGGGAACACGTGCGGTTTCACAATCAGCACCTCCCGCATCTGTCCGGCGCCCCGTCGGATCAGATTGACAGGAATGACGACCGGTACTGAGCCTGTAAGCTGCAGGATCACCGGAGGAATGACTACGGCATCGACGACAAAGACCAATTACAATAGAACGGAATTCCGACCATGGCATATCTCTTCACTTCCGAATCCGTCTCCGAGGGACACCCCGACAAGATCTGCGACCAGATCTCCGACGCGGTGCTCGACTCCATTCTCAAGGACGATTCCAACGCCCGCGTGGCCTGCGAGTGCTTCACCACCACGGGCTTCGTGCTCGTCGGCGGTGAAATCACCACCGACGCCTACGTCGACGTGCAGGAGGTCGTGCGCGAGACCGTCCGCGAGATCGGCTACACCGATCCGAAGTACCGCTTCGACGCGGACAGCTGCGGCGTCGCATCCCACATCCACCAGCAGTCGCCCGACATTTTCCGCGGCGTGAAATCCGGCGGCGCCGGCGACCAGGGCATCATGTTCGGCTACGCCACCAACGCCACGCCCGAGTACATGCCCCAGCCCATCCTGTACTCCCACAAGCTGGTCAAGCGCCTGGCGGACCTCCGGAAACATTATCCCACGGTCATGCCGTATCTGCGTCCCGATTCGAAGTCACAGGTGACCTTCGAGTACGAGGGACGCTCGGCGAAGCGCGTGCGCACCATCGTGATCTCCACGCAGCACGATCCCGGCGTCTCGCAGAAAAAAATCCGCGAAGACGTCATCGAGCACGTCCTGCCGAAGGTCTTTCCGGATGAACTGCTCGAGGGCAAGTTCAAGCTGCACGTCAATCCCACCGGACGATTCGAGATCGGGGGACCCCACGGCGACTCGGGGCTTACCGGACGCAAGATCATCGTCGACACCTACGGCGGATGGGCTCCGCACGGCGGCGGCGCGTTCAGCGGCAAGGATCCCTCGAAAGTCGACCGCAGCGCCGCCTACGCCACGCGCCATCTCGCGAAGAATCTCGTGGCCGCGGGCGTCGCAGACGAAGTCACCATTCAGATCGGATACGCGATCGGCGTGGTCAATCCCGTCTCCGTGCACATCGAGACGCACGGCACAGCGAACAACGGCGTGAGCGACACCGACATCGAGCGCTGGGTGAAAAAGAACGTCGATCTCACCCCCAACGGCATCATCGAACGCCTGAAGCTGCGCCGTCCCGTGTATCGTGACACCGCCGCCTACGGACACTTCGGCCGTGACGACAAGAAGTTCACCTGGGAGAAGCTCGACCTGGTCAAGCAGATCAAAAAAGAACTGGCATAACCGTAACTATCAATACAGGAGTCAAACTCTGATGGCAAAAGCCAAGAACAACTACAAGGTCAAGGACATCCGTCTCGCCGCCGAAGGCCGCAGGAAAATCGAATGGGCCGAGAGCCGCATGCCGGTGATGATGGCGCTGCGCGAGAAGTACAAAAAGACGAAGCCGCTGAAGGGATTCCGCATCGCGGGCTGCCTGCACGTGACCAAGGAGACCGCAGTGCTCGTCGAAACGCTCGCCGCCGCCGGCGCCGACGTGAGCTGGAGCGGCTGCAATCCGCTTTCCACCAACGACGAAGTCGCCGCCGCGCTTGCCGCGAAGGGCACGTCGATCTACGCCTGGCACGGCATGAACGTGAAGGAATTCTACTGGGCCATCGAGCGCACGCTCGACTTCAAACCCAACCTCACGCTCGATGACGGCGCGGATCTCATCTTCACCATTCACAACAAGCACCGCAAGCTCATCCCGGAAATCCTCGGCGGCACCGAGGAGACCACCACCGGCGTGCACCGTCTGCGCTCCATGGCCGACGCGGGCGAGCTCAAGTACCCCATCATCGCCGTCAACGACGCCGAGACGAAATGGGATTTCGACAACGTGTACGGTACCGGACAGTCCACCCTCGACGGCATCATGCGCGCGACCAGCATTCTGTTCGCGGGCAAGAACGTCGTCGTCGCCGGCTACGGCCACTGCGGAAAGGGTGTGGCCGACCGGGCGAAGGGACTCGGCGCCAACACCATCGTCACCGAGGTCAAGCCGACGGCCGCGCTCAAGGCGACGCTCGAAGGACACGAGGTCATGACCATGGATCAGGCCGCGAAGGTGGGCGACGTGTTCATTACCGCCACCGGCGTGAAGGATGTCATCCGCGACAAGCATTTCAGAATGATGAAAGACGGCGCCGTGGTCTGCAACACCGGTCATTACGACTGCGAGATCAACATCCCTGAGCTGGAGAAGATCAAGAAGAGCAAGCGCACCATCCGCGCGAACAACGAAGAGTACATCATCAAGAAAAACGGCCGCCGCATCTACCTGCTGGCGCAGGGCCGTCTCGTGAATCTTGCCGCCGCCGAGGGACATCCCTCCGAGGTGATGGACATGTCCTTCGCCAACCAGTTCCTCTCGCAGCTGCGCCTCGCCGAGCTCGCGAAAAAGGGCAAGCGTCTCGACACAGGCGTGCACGACATTCCCGTCAAGCAGGACCAGGACATCGCCGCCCTCAAGCTCCGCACCATGCGCTACAAGATCGACAAGCTCACCAAGGAGCAGAAGGAATACATGGACGACTACAGCGCGGGAACGTAAGGATCGCGTGTCAGTCCGTTTTGTCCCCGGATCCTGAACATGTGCTGCCATCTGCGGGATTGATGGAAAGATGGAAAGATGGCAAGATGGAAAGATGACTAAATGACACGATGAAATGATGGCAGGATGGAATGATGGGGGATGGATGTCAGGATGATGGGACGGAACATGACAGGATGAAAACACAGAGGAGCGGTTCGTCGATGGCGGACCGCTCCTGAATTTTCGAAGGGGGATGCAGAATATTCAAGGTGGATATGCAATATTACCCGGGTAAAACCCGGAAATCGGTATTTATACCCGGGTAATATTCACATTTTACCCGGGTAAAATAGCCACCGAAGGCTGCGTTCACGCCTGGGGATATCGGGATCATGACCCATACGATTGAATCGTATATTCTGTGCGCAAAATATACAATGGAATCGTATAGCGGATGATCGCCGATACAAAAGACATTGATTCATTCCGGGAATGATGCTCCTCCTCGCGTGTCATACCCCCGGGTTGAATCCCCGCCGCGGATTCGTTAGGTTCAAGAAAAAGGAGGGTAAAGTTGCAGTTGCTCTTCGTCCTGAAAGGACGACACATCTCAGTCTGGGACGCCGTCACGGGAAACGCATTTCTGATCGTTTGCCTCGGCGGCCTGATTGCATTCTCCGGCACACCCCTCAAGGCCCAGGAAGCCTACGACGATATCATCATGACTGTTCAGGGTAGAGAGGACCGAGCGGATTATCTCGGGTGGGGACTCCTGACCCTGCCGGACGCCAATCGTGATGGATACACGGATTTTGCGGTTTCTGCCTTTGGCAGACAGAAAGTGCTGATCTACTACGGTGGTCCCGGAATTCTTGATGACAAAGAAGACGCCATGCTGACCGGGAGTGGCACGCTCGCAGGAGGGGATTTCAACGGGGATGGACTCATGGATATCGCTGTCCAGCGACTTGGAAGAAGAATAGACAGTTTGACCGGTGAGGGATTACATTCAACGATTGCCGACAGCGTATACATCTACTTTGCCAAGGACGTTGACGGGTGTATTTACGAGGATTCACCCGATATGAGACTTGGGATACATGAAGATTGGTCAACGGCAGAAGATTTTGGTCGCTACATGGAGACCGGAGATTTCAACGGCGATGGCTACACGGATCTTGTCACGAGTGCGCCCTATTATTATGACCCAGACAGCGCAACGTGCAAGGGAGGGATTGTGCTGGTCTATCTTGGCGCACAGGAGAAACCTTTAAGCGAACGATACGAAATTTATCCGACCGATGGATGTGATCGTTCTTTCGGATACATCGTGAGTCTAGCGGATGTAAATGGGGATGGGATCGATGATATTGTTGCCGGAGTGAGTAAGCGCAAGGATATGACTCCGGGTTCAGAACGTCCCTCCAAAGAGCTTTTCCTCGGTCATTACGGAATCAAAGAGAATGATATCCGTCCAGTGCAGTTAATTGATGGATTGACGCTTACAGCTATTACCCGAGGATTTATCCCGCCATATCCCATACTGGATATCAACAAAGACTCCCATGCGGATCTTATTTTCCCCGAAGACGGGGATATTGCAGTATTCCACGGAAGCGATAGTGGATTCATAACAGATGAGCGAACAATTCTCCACAATCCGGATCCCGATAAATTTGGAGCATTCGGTGGCTATTTTCACAACATCGGAGACTGGAACGCAGATGGATATGATGATTATGTCGTCAGATTTAACCGGTGGCTGTTGACTTTTGTCGTAATTTACGCAGGGGGGCCACAGGGAATCCGTGACACGGCGATGGCATACACAATGATGAGCCACAGATATGAATACTGCAAGAGCGTCGTCTCGGGCGATTATAATGGAGATGGATTGCGAGATTATATTGCATCCAGTGCATACGATATCAATTTCCAAGAGCAACCGGTCCAAAGAGGGCTGTTCCATATTGTATCCGGAACAGATGAGATCTCGGTGGGTATCGAAGCCCTGCGGCCGCCGACCGTCGTCGACATGACCGTGTATCCCAATCCCGTTCCCGCCGGCGGCACAGTCCGCATCACCCTGCCCGGCGAAGCGTCCGGCCACCTCCAGCTCTTCGACGCCCTCGGCCGGCGGGTCCTTACCTGGCACATCAGCCGCGAGGCCATGCTGCCGACCGCCGCCCTCACCCCGGGCGTGTATTTCCTCACCGCCGAATCTGCGGGATCGTACCACTCCGCCCGGGTGGTGGTGTATTGACGGGCCCTCGATACGCTCGCGCGGTACGAGCGTCGGTCATCCCCGGGAATCGGACGGCGCTCGCTACTCGGGCTGACGTTTGATTCGATCCTCGCGATCCTCGCGCTCCTCGCGATCCTCGCGCTCCTCGCGCTCCTCGCGATCCTCGCGCTCCTCGCGCTCCTCGCGATCCTCGCGCTCCTCGCGATCCTCGCGCTCCTCGCGCTCCTCGCGCTCCTCGCGCTCCTTCCGATCCTCCCCGCTCCTCCGTATATTTCCATCATTATTCACGAAGCGAGCTGCCGAACGCCATGCCATCGATCAATCTTCTTCCGGACAATACGCGCGTCGATGTCGGTACGATTTACGGTATCGGCCGCAATTACGTCAGGCACGTCGAGGAACTGAATAATGAAATGCCCGACGAACCGGTGCTGTTTCTCAAACCCGCAGCATCCCTGATCACGCAGACACGCCAGATCGAGCTGCCCGCCTTCAGCACGGATATCCATCACGAGGTGGAAGTGGTGCTGCTGGTGGGACGCGAGGGACGCAACATCACAAAGGACGACGCGCTGCATCATGTCACGGGTGTCGCAGTCGGACTCGATCTCACCGCGCGCGATACGCAGTCCGCCCTTCGCGACAAAGGACTGCCGTGGACGACGTCGAAGGGATTCGAAACCGCGGCCTGCGTGTCGGATTTCCTGCCCATCCAGCGTTTCCGCGACCTGGGCAAACTGCATTTCCGCCTGCGCGTCAACGGCGAACTGCGGCAGGAGGGCGACTCCTCGCTGATGATCTTTCCCGTCCCCGCGATCATCGCGCATATCAGCAGCATCATCACGCTGCAGCCGGGAGACCTGATCTTCACCGGCACGCCGCACGGCGTCGCGCGCATCGCGCCGGGCGACCAGCTCGACCTCTCGCTCGAAGACATCCTCCGCGCAGGTTTCACCGTGGCGGGATCGTAAGCCCATCGTGAAGCACCGCTCGCGCATCCTGTCGATCATCATCCTCGTCGCCGCCATCGGCACGTCCGGCTACATGCTGCTGCGCGGCACGTCGCCGGCACCGCCCGCGGATCCGCCGCCGCCCCCGCGCTACGATACGACGGAGACGGACTGGAATGACTATCTCTGGCCCACGAACGCGGGCACGGTGCGCACGTCGGATTTCGCGGAATTCCGCTCCACGCATTTCCACGCGGGCATCGACGTCAGCACCAACGGACGCACGGGCTACGATGTCTACGCCGCGCGCGATGGCATCCTGCACTCCATGTATTTCGAACCGGGCGGCTACGGCTGGTTTCTCACGCTGCGGCACGCGGACGGCTACTATACCTGCTATGCGCATCTGAAGGGATTTCCCGACCGCATCCGAGACGCCTTCCGCGCGCAGCTCGCGCGGGAGGACCGGTCGTACGGCACGGTGCGGTGGACCCGTGACACCGTGCGCGTGAAGAAGGGAGAGGTGATCGCGTTTACCGGCGCCACGGGAGCGGGTCCCGCCCATCTGCACTTCGAAGTGCGCGACCCGGATTTCAATCCCGTCAACCCCGGCCTCTCGCCGCATCTGCGTCCGGCCGATTCCATTCCCCCCGAACTGCGGCAGCTCTGCATCGTGCCGCTCGACGCCGCCTCCGCCATCGACGATGAATGGACGCAGCAGATGTACAACCTCGCGGGCGGCGGCTCCTCGTATCGCCTCCGCACCGTGCCGGTGATCCGGGGACGGGCGGGACTCATGCTGCGGGCGCATGACCGCGCGGAGGGCGCCACGGATTTTCCCACGCCGTACAAGCTGACGATGTACGTCGACGGACGCGAGGTGTTTGCGGCGGTGAGCAACCGCTTCGCGGATTCGCTGGGATTTCACATTCGCATCGACCGCGACAACTGGCTGATGCGCGCGCGCAAGGGCGAGTTCCGCAAGCTCTTCCGCGAGGAGGGGAATGCACTCGAAACCTACTGGCCGCGCGACCGGCAGGCGGGCGAGCTGTCGGCGGCCGCGCTGGGCGCGGGACCGAAACGCATCATGATCGTCGCCGAGGATCTCGCCGGCAACCGCTCCATGCTCAGCATGACGGTCATGATCGCCGCGGATATCCGTCTCACCCATGCGATCGACGGACGCGCCCTGACGCTGCGCACGGACGGCGCACCCGCGTCCCTGCTGATCGAAGAGGACGGTCCGCGCGGCTGGGATGCCGTGCGGCAGTTAGACAGCAGCGCTGCCGGCGCCGGGGTGACGCTCGATCTCGGTCCGTACCGCAGCAGCCGCATCCGCGCGGTGACCGTCGATGCCTTCGGGAACCGCATCGTGCAGGGTACCTGGGCGCCGGGCGGACTGAAGCGCCCCGCCGGACGCCTGTATCCCCACCGCGAAATCCTCTACGATGAAATAGTCTACGAGCTTAAAACCGCCGTGCCCTTCGCCGCGCCGCCCATCGTGAGCATCACGCAGGGCACGCGCCGGGAGATCGGACGCGTGTTCCCGGTCGCGGAGGACACGTACCGCGCGGTGCTGCCGACCTGGCCGGGCTTCGCAGGCGAGGCGGAAGTGACCGTCGCGTACCGCGTGGGGAACAAGCAGCTGCGGTGGACCGACGCGCTCAGCGGCTTCCACATCAGCGCGGATATCGGCGGACAGGTGCGCTCCGACGACGGCCGATTCATCCTGACCTTTGATCGGGGGGATGTCTACCGGTCGCTGCTCTGCAGCATCGAGCGCGTCTCCGATACGCTGGATGCATGGACCGTCGGTCCCGCCGACATGCCCCTCGCCGGACGTCCCCTCGCGAGCATCCTTCCCGCGCGTCCTTCTTCAAAGCTGATGGTCGACGCCGATTATCCCGTCAGGCATTACGGCAGCGTCGACATCCCACATTCGCCCGCTGTCGCCGCGCGTTTCGGGCGCTGGCTGGGGACGTACCGTCTGACATACGACGATGAGGGACCAGACATCTCCGCGGCCGTTGTTCGCCGCAGCCGCGAGCCGGTGCGCATTTCCATCACCGATAAGGGAGCGGGCGTCGACTGGGATGCGGTGGCGGTACATATTGACAAAGCCCTCGTCCCCGTGGAATATGATGAGCGACGCGATATTCTCTTCGTGCCGTACGACGTGTACAAGGAATTGGGCCGGGGATTGCTTACCATACATGCCAGGGACCGCCTCGGCAACACGAGTGTCATGAAAAAGAATATGTGACCGTGCTGCCTGACGTGTTCCCGTTCAGACCCAGTCATCATTCCGGAGGATCACATCATGGCAAGCGAAGGCTATCACGAGCTTGAATCAAAACTGTCCGAAAAGACAAAAGACATGCACCGCGCGATCGTTTCCCTCGTCGAGGAGCTGGAGGCAGTGGACTGGTATCATCAGCGCATCGACATCTGCGAGGATGACGATCTGAAGGCCATCCTCATCCACAACCGCGACGAGGAAAAAGAGCACGCGGCCATGCTCATCGAATGGCTCCGCCGCAACGACGCCAAATTCGAAGAAGAACTCAAAGACTATCTCTTCACCGACAAGAAGTTTTCTCATTGATCTTGGGAGCACGAAGGGCACGAAGACCCAAAGACACGAAGAGACTGTTATAACAGAAACACCCAGCAAGTTTGCTGGGTGTTTCCGTTGAACAATTCCTTCGTGTCTTCGAGTCTTGGTGTCCTTTGTGCCCCCCAAGATCATGGAATGGGAAAAGTCAGGTCGACGACGAGGCGGACGTTGTCGATTTTCCACGAATCCGCGTAGGGGGCGTCGATGACGTTGGTCAGGCCGAATTCGTACATGACCTGCGGGGAGAGGAAGCCGTAGCGGAAGTAGAAATCCCAGCCGAGTCCGGCGCTGGCCGCGTAGCGCATGCCGTTGACGTCCTCGATCTCGCCGCTCTGCGACGGAGATTCGCTGCCTTTCGCCCACTCCGGCTCCACCACCGTCGCGGTATGATTGAAATCGTCCTTGATCAGTGTGCCGACATGGATGCCGCCGCTGACGAAGAAGCCCGGTCCGCGCATGGGATACAGCTTGCCGTATCCGCCGACGGACAGGTACTGCAGCGTGTAGTCCACGCTCTGATCGCGCACGAGATCGTTGACGATGCGCGGGTCGTTCGGATCGGCGACGCGGAAGGGATCGGTGAAGCGGCCGTCAACCGCGCCCGACATCTGGTCGAAGGTCAGGCGCAGTCCGAGCACCAGGTAGCGCGTCACGGCTTTTTCACCGTGTACGCCGAAAATGAAATTGGTGCTCGTGGCGTCGGAGTAGAATGCGTTGTCGGGCGACGGCCACAGGGGCACGTCGCCGGAATGGAAGCTCTGGTTCACGCCCGCGAACAGTCCGCCGCGCACGGTGTACCAGGCCCTGTCGCCAACACGGAGACCCTGCGCATGCGCAGAGTGCATGCCGACGAGCGTCAGTGCAAAGAGGAGAGTGATGCTGATGCGTTTCATGGATGCGCTCCTTAGTTGGCTACGATCAGTTTCTGCGTGCTGCGGAAGGTTCCGGTCGTCATGGTCACGAAGTAAATGCCCGCGCGCAGCCGCTCGGCGGAGAAGCGCATCGCGTGCGCGCCGCGCCGGAGCATGCCGCTGTGGACCTGCGCCACGCGGTTGCCGAGCAGGTCGTACACCGCCAGCTCGACATGCGCGTCGGATTCGAGCGTGAAGTTCAGCTCGGTCCGGCGTCCGGCCGCGCCGTCAAGCACGTTGGGACGCGGGGGACTCATCGACGTGATGCCGAGATCCTCGAGCGTGGACACGCCGTTGCGCGGACGAATGGTGACGACACCGGCGCAGTTCTCGTCCGTCGTGACATCGGCCACGTCGGGTTCGAACATCGCCTCGGTCACCGTCCATTCCGTGCTCTCCGTGCGTCCGACCAGCACTTCCATGACAACGCGGACAAGCTCACCGGCGCGGAACGACGAAGCGCTGACGGTCACGCGGATGCGGCCTGCATCCGTACGCGTGAATTCCGCCGCGCCCTGTCCCGTGATGAGACGGTCAGGCGTCAGCGAACGTCCGTCGAAGGTGACGTCGAAGGAAAGCGTGCCCTCGGTGATTTCACAGGCGACTTCCTCGGTGAGGGCGACCGGGATTTCAATCATGTCGCCCGGACGCGCGCTCATCTGCAGCGCGTTGCCGTTGCTGCCGGCGCAGCTCAGCGCGGTGGACGGACGCTCGTAATCGACCGCCAGCACCACCGAGACTTCGCTGCGGCACAGCTCTTCGGCCGCGGTGAGCATGGCCTCGAATCCTTCACCCTCGGCCGGCTCGTAGAGCACGCGCACCGTGCGCCGCTCGCGCGGCGGGATGCGGAGCACGGGCTCCTCGTCGGCAAGCGAGAAGGCCTCGGATCCCGTCAGGGCGAGCACCAGGTCGACAGGGGTGTCACCCATGTTCATCAGTTCCGCCTGCAGTTCCACCGGTTCGGTGGCGCAGGTGGCCGTGCCGCGTATCGTGTCGCGCGTAAACGCGTAGGCCACGCGGTTGAGGAATCCGCCGAAGGGAATCACGCGGGTCTCGGGTGCGCAGCGCTGATCGCGCACGACGGTCAGTTCGATGGCGCCGTCGAATTCACGCGCTACCTCGTCGAAGGGCGGCTCGAGCGCCACGGTGATCTGCTGCTGCTGTCCGCGCGCGATGGTCAGCGGCCAGCTCACCGGCGAGACGATGCGCAGCGGGGAGGATGCGGGCTGCACCTCGGCCTCGAGCTGCACCGGGATTTCGCCGGTGTTCGTGAAGGTCAGCACCCGGCGGAGTTTCTCGGCGTCGGAGGGACGCACGAAGCCGTCGGGACAGATGGTGATCGCGCCGAAGTCGATTGCTTCGGGCTCGACGGTGAACGTGCTGCTGAGGATGCGCGCCTGCACGGGGAAGGCGGCCTCGATGTCGCAGGGATCACCGAAGAGCGTCACCTGTCCGCTGTAGCGGCCGGCCGTCTCGGCGGTAAAGCGCACGAGCACGTCGCGCGTCTGGCCGGGCTGCAGCGTGAAGGGGAACTGCTGCGGGGGATCGTACGCGAATCCCTCGGGCAGCAGGCTGCCGTCGGCCACCGTCACGGGCGTGCCGCCGGTGTTCTCGACGGTCGCGCGGATCTGCCGGCTCGGTCCGGTCTCGCAGCTCAGGATTTCGATTTCACCCTGCGGCTGCACCGCGGTGATCGAGAAGGAGGGCTGCACGCCGCGTCCCCGCAGTGTGAAGTCCACCGAATCGGCGCAGAAGTCCGATGTGAAAAACGTCGTCGCGGCATCGATGCCGACCTGCAGCGGACTGTACCGCACGGGGAATTCCCGGAACGTGCCCGGGTCCAGCGTCACCTTGAAGGGCTTCGAAAGAAGCTGGAAGGGCGCGAGCGCGGGGAAGCCGCCTGATGTGACGGTCAGCGTCTTGTCGCCGGTGTTCTCGACGATGAAACCGCGCACGGAACTGCTGCCCACGCACACATCGCCGTAATTCGTGCTGTAGCCGTTCTCGCGCACGATGAAGCGCGGAGCGTAGCGCTCGCCGCGCAGTTCGATCGGGATGGTCTCGCGGCAGAAGCCGCCGCTGCCGGCGATGATCTCGAGCATGAGCGTGTCGTTGAACGCGCCGCCCGAACCGGGCTTCGCGATCACATCCACCTCGCGCGAATCGTTCGCCGGAATCTCCACGCCCTGGGACGGGAAGGCGCCCGGACCGAGCCGCAGCTCATACAGCGCGGTCGATACAACGGCGTTGAGCGTGATCGGCAGCGGACTGTTATTCTCGACGGTGATCACGCGTCCGGGACCGGTCTGATTGCTCGTGCAGGAAATGATCTCGCCGAAATCCAGCACCTGCGGGGTGATGGACACCTGCGGGAGGATGCGCTCGCCGGAGAGCGTGAAGTACACGGTGGATCCGCAGGGTTCGCCGAACCACTGCACGCTTCCGCCGAAGGTGCCGCCATCGCCCAGCGGCGGCGCGAAGACGATGAATGCCTCGAAGGGATTCGTCGGATCAGGAGGAATCACGATTGGAGGCGTCGTCGAGGCATCCCACTCGAAGCCGAAGGGCAGGGCGGGGAGGTCGGTGAAGGTCACCGGCTCGGTGCCGTCGTTGGTCACCTGCAGCAGCATTTTGGCGCTGGGCTCGCAGTTGGCGAGCACGAGGTTGTTCGGCGTTACCGAGGAGCTGAGAATCTGCTGGCTGAATGTCGAGCCGCGCAGGTCCACGCTCGCCTCGAGGTCACAGAGATTCGCACTGATGGTCAGCGTCTGCTCCACCGTGCCGGTGTCGGTGGGATGGAAGCGCACCGGCACCACGCGATCCATGCCCGGTTCCAGCTGGAACGTATTGCTGAAGGCGTCGATCTCGAACGGGGGCGCTACGTCGACGGTAATCAGCAGCTCGGCGTCGCCGTCGTTGATGATGCGGATGTTCTTGGCTTCGGAGTAAGCGCCCACGCAGGTCGTGTCATAGATCTGCGGGGGAAGCAGTCCCGGTGTGGCCACCGCTTCGGCGAAGAAGCTCGGATCCTGCCGCGTGCCCATCAGATCGATGCTGAAATTCTCGGCGCAGATCCCGAAATCCGCTTCGATGCTCATCTGCGCGTCGATCATGTCGGGACCGGTCCGTGACGGCTCGATCGTCACCGTCACGCTGCTGCCACCCGGAAGGGAATCCGGCGCGTTGATGAGCGTGAATCCCGAAGGAATGCTGTAGCGCAGCACCGCCAGCTGGCTGTGCGCGTTCTCGAGCGTGATGTCGCGCTGGGGCAGCGGATCGGTGGCGCATGAGTTGATTACGCCGAAATCCAGCTCGAACACGTCGGCCGTCACCGTGGGAGCGATGCGGGCGGCTTCGAGCTTGAACAGCACCTCGAGGCCGCAGGCATCCGCCGAGAGAATTACATTCTCGATCACCGTGCCGCGCTGCGTCGGCAGCGGCGCGAATTCCACGTACATTTTCACGCTGTCGCGCGACGGCAGGCTGAGTGGGAAAATACCCGGGTTCTTCAGCACGAAGCCGTCGCCCAGGTCGGGGGCGTCGGTGAACGAGACGGCGTTGAGTCCGTCATTGAACAGCGTCACCGTGATCAGGTCGGTGGCCTTGTCCTCGCAGCTGAGGATCGTGGGACTGCCGTCCACCGTGGCCCGCAGGTCCGTGCGTCCGATGCGCAGGATAACCGGCACCACGGTCACTTCCGGATCGGTGAAGTCGGAGGTGATTTCGATCGTGCCCGCGTGCGTTCCCGGACACGGGATAGCCGAGGTCACGACTTCCACCTCCATTGAGTCGATACCGTTGCCCGACGTCTTTGACAGGCGCAGCCAGGGCACCGTCGCCGCCGCGTTCCACGCGTTGCAGTTCGTATTCGTCATCGAGACGAACAGTTTCTGCGGATCCGGCGGATTCTGGGTCACGACAAACGTATCGAGCTCGGAGACCGTGATCGGATACGTACGCGGTTCGTACTTCGCGATGACGGTCTTATTATTATTCATCGTGATGTTCAGGATATTGTTCGTTCCGGAGGCATCGCCCTCCCAGTGCGAGAAGCGATAGCAGGTATCCGGGGCGGGGAGGTTGAATGCCACGAGCGTCACGCCCTGTCCGGGAGCGTAATCCGGCTGGAAGGGGATGCGCACGACCGTCCCCTTCGCGGGGGGATCGATTTCCACGTTCAGCGTGTAGCGCGTGGGGGGCGGATCGCCATAGACCACTTCGATGAAGTAGCGGTTCGTTCCGGGCGGGAGCTCGATCTGCGAGAGCGTGCTCATGTCCTCATCCACGATCGTCGGATCGGGATAGGAGACCAGGCGCATGCTCGAGATGCCCGTCGCCAGCGGGGTGCTCCATTTCATCCACGTCGTTGCCGCGGTGGGATCGCGGCGCGCGAGTACTTCGAAGGTCTGCGAAATCGGCGGGGGGATAAAGATGCCGCGCAGATCCTTGAGCACACCGTTCCCCAGGATCGACGGCGACCGGAAGTCATTGTCGATCAGGCGTGCGTCGAACGTCCCGGGGACGATGGGTGTCAGTTCTACTTCACCGAGCGCAGGATCAATGCCGTCGGATGCGTTCGCATTGATGCCGATGCGCAGATCGGTACTATTGCCCACGTTGTCGAATACCGTCAGAACCGTGGTGATGTTCTGCGCCGTCACCTGCCGCGCTCCGAAGAGCAGCAGCAGCACGACCGCCGGCATCGCAAACAGGGCAGTAGGTCTCGAAGTAACGGATGATGGCATAATCAACCTCTTAACCTGTTGCAATTAAAGAGACTACTTGTCATTAACTTAAGTACTTTCTTAGAAAAATGCAGTAAAAATCAAGTTTTTGTCAAATTTTTTTTAGGCGGGGGAGGAGCGCTAACCCCACGCGTGAGCGTGGGGTTGTATGAGCAGGAGCAGGACGCGCTAACCTCACGCGTAAGCGTGGGGTTGCGGGAGCGCTCCCCAACAACCAACAACCAGTAACCAAAAACCACCAACATCTCAACGAAAATATCCGTACATTCAATCACTCTCTGCAATCACCGGACCCAGTGTCCCTGACGATATATACCAGTTGAATCAGCGCGGGAGCTGCGATGCTGACGTTGTACCTGGCCTGTCTCGTGTTCGGCGGCGTGCTGCTGACGATTTCGCTGTTCGCCGGCGGTGACGCGGATTCGGATATCGATGCGGATCACTCCCTCGATGTGCACGGCGACATGGATGTGGATCATTCCCTCGATGTCCACGCCGATATCGATCACTCGCTCGATATTCATGCCGACGTCGGTGACGTATCCGCGGATGTGGGTGACGTCCATGCCGATATCGGTGGAGATGCCGACTTTGGTGGCGATGCCGACATCGGCGGGACGGATATCGATACGACAGGAGAGGTCGGCGGATCGGATATCCCCGCCGGGACGACCGTGGATGCCGATCATCCCGCCGTCGCGTCGGTGGAGGATGCGGCAGGCGCCGCGCATGCATCCCCCCTTGCATCCGCATTCGAATTCTTCAGTTTCCGCAACCTCGTGTACATGACCACGTTTTTCGGAATGACCGGCAGCGTCCTCACCTGGCTCGTGATGCCCTTCGGCGTCACGCTCGGATCCGCGATCGGGATGGGACTGTTCGCGGGGGTGGTCGGACACCGCTTCATGCGCTACCTGCGTGGCTCGGAATCCGGTCAGACCGTGCACGTGCATCAGCTCATCGGGCACAAGGGCACCGTCTCCCTGCCGCCGTCGAAAACACGCAAGGGCAAGGTCCGCATCGTCGCGGCCGGAAACGTGATCGAGCTGATTGCGCTCGTCCACGAAGACGCGACCGAGGATGAGATCCCGTACGGTGAACCGATCTTCATCCTCTCCCTCGAGAAGGATACGGCGTATGTGGATCGCGCGGATTTCTGATCCGATCGCATCGCGCGCGGCTGCGCCCGTCCCGAACAGACAATCAACCCATTTCTGATACAGCTACCGGAACCTGTCATGGAAGAATTCATTGTCGCGATTTTCGGCATCGCACTCTTCGCGGTCATCATCATCATGGTGGCCATCAGCCGTCTGCTGCTCATCTGTCATCCCAACGAAGTCATCGTACTCTCCGGCCGCAAGCGCCGCCTGCCCGACGGCGGCTCCGTCGGATACCGCCTCATCCGCGGCGGTCGCGCCCTGCGCATTCCGCTGATCGAAAAGGCCGCGCGCATGTCGCTGGAGACGATTCCGCTGGATCTGAGCGTGATGAACGCCTATTCGATGGGCGGGATTCCGCTGAAAGTGGAGGCCATCGCCAACATCAAGGTCGACAGCAGCGAGCCCACCTTCGGGAACGCGGTGGAGCGCTTCCTGGGGAAATCACGCGCCGAGGTGCATGAAATCGCCAAGGACACACTGGAAGGAAACCTGCGCGGCGTGCTGGCGACGCTGACGCCCGAGGAGGTCAACGATGATCGCCTGAAGTTCGCCAGCAGCCTCATCGAGGAGGCCGACACGGATCTCAAGGCTCTCGGACTGCAGCTCGACACGCTGAAAATTCAGAACGTGTCCGATGACGCCGGTTATCTCGACAGCATCGGACGCCGCAAGACTGCCGAGGTGCTTTCGCAGGCGCGCAAGGCCGAGGCGGAGCGGAAGTCCGAAGCGGAGCAGGCGGAAGCAGACGCCCAGCGGCTCGCCGAAATTGCGAAGGCGAATTCGCAGAGAGACATCGAATCGGCACGCATCGATACCGACCGCACCGTGCAGGTCAACAAGGCGCGCGCGCAGCAGGATGTGGAGATCGAGAACAACGCGCTGCGCATCAAGATGGCGGAGCTGGAGCGCGAGGCCATCATCAAGGAGAAGGAGGCCGAGGTCGCAGGGGAAAAGGCGCGCGTGGTCTACGAGCAGGAGGTGGAAAAGGAGCGCATCGAGTTGAAGAAGAAGAGCCTGATGGCCGACGTCATCGAGCCCGCCCGCGCGAAGAAGGAGGCGGCCGAGCTGGAGGCCAAGGGCGACGCGGCGAAGATCATCGAGAATGGACTGGCCAACGTCAACATCCTCAACCAGATGATCGACACCTACAAACGCGCCGACGGCGAGGGCGAGAAGGTGTTCGTGCTCAACATGCTGCCCGACATCATCGAGGAACTGGTCAGCACCGTGGGCAAGCTGAACATCGACAAGATTTCCGTGGTGGATTCCGGCAGCGGGAAGTCCGTCGCCGGACTCATGGGCCAGCTGCCCTCCGCGGTGATCTCCCTGAACGAAATCATCGAAAACGCCACCGGTGTCAACATCCTCAGCAATTTCAAAAAGGAGGAGCTCCAGGACGCCACGCAGAAACTCGCCGACAAGACGGAATAACCGTAGGGGCGAGATTCATCTCGCCCGCATGGAAAGCGATGTAGGGGCGAGATTTATCTCGCCCCTCTGGATCCGGATACGCTAACCCCACGCGTAAGCGTGGGGTTGCGCGCATATGACGTTCAATATATTCGCCCTGAAAGGGCGCGACTGATTCCATTGCTTCCCCACTGGAACCGTATACCAAAAAATGCCGTTATTATTAGATGGACAGTCAAACAATCTGACATCTGTATCTTTTATACCCGCCTGACAAGTCCACGCAATTTTCAGATACAAACCGCATACCCCGGTTCAGGGGATATCCTGTATGACGTATACCCTGCCGGGATTGCAGCGGTCCGCGAAGCGAATGACGGATTGTCTGCCGGGTTCGTTATGGACCGCGAAGCGAATGACGGATTGCCTGCCTGCTTCGATGACGTCCCGAAGATGTCGCATATCGGGAACGCATCCTCCGCGTATGACATTTGGCGGAACGGCACGCAATCCGTCCTGCAAAAAACAAATAACCAATAACCAATAACCAACGACCATGAAGATTACACGTTTCGACAGCTACGACGAACTCGACAAGCAGATCGGTACCGACCGCTTCGTCGACTTTCTCTTTACCCATCTCGACCAGTTCGGCGATCCGAAGGACGCCATTCGCAACTGCATCGATTTTTCGTTCGGACTCAACGGCGGACTCGGCGGCTTCGCCCTGGCGGCGGAGGACGAGGGCGAACTCGTCGGTGCCCTGGTCATGAACAAGACCGGCATGAAGGGATATATTCCCGAGAATATTCTCGTGTACGTGGCCGTGGATGCCAGCAAGCGCGGCAAGGGCATCGGACGCCAGGTCTGCGAGCGCGGCATCGAGGAAGCCGACGGCGACGTCAAGCTGCACGTCGAGTACGACAATCCCGCCAAGCGCCTCTACGAGCGCATCGGCTTCACGAACAAGTACGCGGAAATGCGCTACAAAAAGTAAGGGCGTCCCATGGCTGAACTGCTCATCCATACTGACCGCGTCATCGGCAACATCGAGAAAATCAATGCGCTGATGAAGAAGCACAATTCCGAGTGGACGCTGATCTCGAAAGTGCTCAGCGGACACAAGGAATCGCTGCGCAACATCCTCGCGCATCCATCCATCAAGGAGGTGCACAGCGTCGGCGATTCACGTCTCTCGAGTCTCGAGGTGATTAAAAGCCTGCGGCCCGACATCGTCACGATGTATATCAAACCGGTGCCGCAGAACCTCGTGCCCTCCATCGTGCAGCTGGCCGACATATCGCTGATCAGCTCCATGCGCACACTCGAGCTCATGAACGACGCCGCCGCGCGCAGTGGGGTGGTGCACCGCGTCATCGTCATGATCGAGCTCGGCGAACTGCGCGAGGGTATCGTACGCGAAAACATCGTTGATTTCTACAGCCGCGCCTTCGCGATGGAGAATATCGATGTGATCGGACTCGGTTCGAACCTGGGCTGCATGTACGGCATCGAGCCGACCTACGACAAGATGATACAGCTCTCGCTGTACCGCCAGATCCTCGAACAGATGTTCGACCGGAAAATCCCCATCATCTCCGGCGGCAGTTCGATCACGCTTCCGCTGATCGGAAGCAAGCGGCTCCCTCCGACGATGAACCACTACCGGATCGGCGAAGCCGTGTTCCTCGGCACCTCCCCGCTGGACAACAAGCGATTCCGCAATCTTTCCACAGAGGTGTTCGAGTATCAGGCGAACATCCTCGAACTCGAGGAGAAGCAGACTACCCCCGACGGCATCATCAGCGAGGCGGCAGTCGGACACGTGGCCGAGGCCGAAACGCAGCCACGCAGTGACGATACCCACTGCCGGGCGCTGATGGATTTCGGACTGCTCGATGTTGACGTCGATGACGTGTCTCCGAAGGATAAAAACGTGCGCTTTGCCGGCACAACCTCCGACCTCACGGTGTTCGAACTCGGCGACAACAAGGATGAAAAAGGGAAGCCCCGCTATCACGTGGGTGATACCGTCCGCTTCAAACCCAGCTACATGGGCGTCGCGCGGCTGATGACCTCGAAGTTCATCTACAAAACCGTGCGCGGCAAGGTCCACGAACTGCCGCTGGTGTGATCAGCTGGCGTTTGTGTGGCCATTCCGCAGACCTGCTCACATATAAAAGAACCGCAACCGCTCGGAGCATCAACTCCGGGCGGTTCCGTTTTGTGTCATTGTTCGTTCCGGTTCGTGTCCGTACCTTGAAAGATGTACCGCCATTTCACACGAGGAACATCGTGAAGCAGATACTTGTCCTTTTTACGGCCGCCATGATCCTGACCGCCTGCGGCGGGGATGACACAGAGCAGCAGCAGGCACAGCAGAACACCCCCCCGCGCGTCAACATTCCGCTTGCGGAGGATCAGGGCGACCCGAATGCCGGCATGTCGCCGGGTGGCACGGATGGAGAGCTGGCACCGACCGGTGACATCCCCGAGGAGAAACTCCCGGATCTTTCCGGACTCGAAGGCGTCGAGCGCGAGCTGTTCGTCAAGACGGTGCAGATACAGATCCCGTATTACGAGGCGCTTGCGCAGTGGGCGGATGAAGCCGAGCAGGTGACCGAGGGGAAGGAAGCCGCGGCATCGCTGCGCCGCTACATCGCGCTGCAGGAGAGTTTCGCCCGCCAGATGCAGAAGCTCGACATGCAGTTTACCGGCCGGCTCGAACCGAATTACACCGGCTCGGAGGAATTCTCGCGCGTGCTCGACGAGTACATGAACGATCCCGAACTGCTCGCGAGCACCGAAAAAATCATGGGCGCGTATATGGGACTGATCCAGCGTTTCCGTGACGATCCCGCTTGCAAGGAGGTCTTCGCCGACATCGAGCGCATGGCCCGTGAATCCCAACCCCCGCAATAAATCACTCATATCCTGGGATCACGAAGGCGCGAAGTCACGAAGACACAAAAGAATGAAATAGCGGCGGCCCGATCGGGCCGCCGTTTTCATATCCCTTAGTGTCCTGGTGTCTTCGTGTCCTTGTGCCCCCAAGAACAACATCATCCCTCCAGCCTGGCGGCGAGTTCGAGCCAGCGGTCGGAGAGGACGGCGATGCGGTCGTCGATGTCCTGGATGCGCTGTCCCATGTCGGCCAGGGCGGTGTAGTCGGACTGATCTCCCGCGTGCATCTCGGCGGTGAGCGCCGCCTTTTCCTCCTCCAGCGCGGCGATCTCCTGCTCGAGGCGTTCGTACTCCCGCTCTTCCTTCCACGTCAGCTTCTTCGGATTCTTCGGTTTGCCGTTTCCCTTTGCATCCTTCTTTCCCTCGCGCTCCCTTTTCCTGCGCTGCTCCGCCAGCTCCTCCGCGCGCGCGGCCTCTTCTTTTTCCTTCCGCTCGAGGTAGGCCGTGTAGTTGCCGGGATACTGCTTGATGTGCCCCTCGCCATCGAACGAATAAATGTACTCCACCGTGCGGTCGAGGAACATGCGGTCGTGGGAGACGATGACGAGGAAGCCCTGGAAATGCTGCAGGTATTCCTCCAGGGCGTTCATGGTCTGCAGGTCGAAGTCGTTGGTGGGCTCGTCGAGGAAGAGCACGTTCGGATCATTCATCAGCACCATGAGCAGGGAGAGGCGCCGACGCTCGCCGCCGGAGAGCGTGCCGACAAGGGCGGACTGCTGTCTGTTCGGAAAGTGGAACTTACGCAGCATGTCGGATGCCGAGAGGTAGCGCTCGCGTCCCACGCCGGTGTCGATGTACTCCGCCACCGAGCGCAGCGTGCCGATGACGCTTTTGGTGGGATCGAAGTCGAGGTTCTCCTGCCGGAAGTAACCGATGCGCACCGAGCTGCCGATTTTCACCGAGCCGGTGTCGGGTTCGATCTCACCGGCCATCACGTTGAGCAGGGTGGATTTGCCGCAGCCGTTTGGTCCGATGATGCCGATGCGGTCGCCAGCGGTGGCCTGGTAGGTGAAGTGCTCGAACAGAAGCTTCCCGCCGATGCTCTTCGAGATGTTCACCGCGTCGATGATCTTGCTGCCGAGGAAGCTGTCGCCGACTTCGATCTTGATGCGCTTCTCCTCGACGGGCTTGGGCGCGGCCTCCATGCGCTCGATCCAGTCGATGCGGCTTTTCTGTTTCGTGCGCCGCGCGGGCGCGCCGCGCTGCAGCCACGCCAGCTCCTGCCGCAGCTTCGAGCGCGTGCGATCGGCCTCGGCCTCCTGCGCGCTGATCATGGCCTCGCGGCGTTCGAGATATTCTTCGTAATTGCCCGGGAAGCTGACGAGCTGCTGCTGATCCATTTCCACGATGCGGTTCACCACGGCGTCGAGGAAGTAGCGGTCATGCGTGATCAGCAGAAGGGCGCGCGGGGAATTCTGCAGGCGGTCCTGCAGCCACTGCACCGAATCCGCGTCGAGGTGATTCGTTGGCTCGTCGAGGATGAGCAGGTCGGGATCGCGCAGCAGGGCGCGCGCGAGTGCGACGCGCTTGCGCTGTCCGCCCGAGAGCCGCCGTACGTCGGCGTCGAACTGCGAGACGCCGAGTTTCTGCAGCATGATGCGTGCGTCGGTTTCGAGGGTCCAGCCGTGTGCGCTCTCGATGCGCTCGGTCACCTCGTCGAGCTCCCGCTGCAGGTTCGCGTCCTGCGATCGCGCCACGAGCCCGCACAGCTCGGCGTGCCGGTCGAGCATGGACTGGATATCCTTCCGCCCCTCCATCACCGCGTCAAGCACCGTCTGCTTGCGGCTGAACACCGGCATCTGCTCGAGGTACTCGAAACTCGCCTGGCTGTTGAACGTCACCTTTCCTTCGTCCGGCGGCTCCGCTCCCGCGATGATGCGCATCAGCGTTGTCTTGCCCACGCCGTTGCGTCCGATGATGCCCACGCGCTCGCCTTCCACCATCCCGAAGGAGACGTCGGCAAACAGCGGCTGGTCGTGGAAGGTTTTGCTCAGGGCGGTGGTGGAGAAAATTACCATGCATGCAATCTAATGGGAAAGATGACAAAATGTGACATGTAGGACAGATTGAAATCCATCCGGCATATATGGAACTGAATTGGTCCTGTTGGAATTCAGGGAATGCTGATGGAAAAATCGAAACCGGGATTTCAATCTGTCATTGGCCGGCCAGATAGAAGTGCAAAGTGCAAAGTGCAAAGGGAGGAAGTCGCTGGATTCTCTGCTTCGGGATTTCGTATATCAGTGTCGATAATTGTTGATTATCGGCGGGGTGCTGTGTATAATGACACCGTTTCGTATGGTCCCCACGGAGGGGCGAATGTTGATCCGGAAATTCAGCGGCAGGCACCCTTTGCACTTTGCGCTTTGCACTTTGCACTTGAATCCGATTCATATACGGCAGCTTTTCGGTACGCTGATCGCAATATTGATAACGACGAATATTGCGGATGCGCAGATTTTTATCGCGGAGCCGGGGGAGTATCGTTTCGCAGTGCCGCCGGACGAGGTAGATCTGAGTTATTCGCCGATGGGACCGGCGTCGCTCGACAGTGCGGCGATGACGCGGCTGGGGGAGGGTGATCCCGCCTACGTCGAGCTCGTCAGTGCGATGTCACGGGAGATGATGCGCCTGAAACAGGAGAAGCGGAGCTGGGTCGAGGCGGAGGCGCGGGTGAGCTACCTGCTGCAGCGCTTCGCGGCGAATCCGTATCTCAACACGCTCCGGCAGGAAGCCGCCTCGACGATGCTCTGGCACTACCTGCTCTCCGACACAGTCACCGCGGCGCGGCAGCGGGAGGTCGCACGCTACACGCAGATGATGCTCGACTCGCGGCATCCCGACGCGGATCTGCTCGAACGGGCGCTGCAGTATCTCGGCATCGAGGATGCCTGGTCTCCCGAACGACGCGCCGCCGCCGCAGAAGAGGGAGCGGAACACGCGCGCGCGTTTCTTCGCAAGCATGATGGTTCGCTGCTCGAGCGTGTGGGACTCGGCGACATGCCGGATGCCGCGGAACTCAACAATCTGACCAAGAAGCGGCACGCCCGCATCGCCGCCGCCATCCTGCGTCTCGAACGCATGGCCGCGCAGCTGCGCTAGCAACATCCATCCCGACATAGACAGGGGATTCATCATCTCAGGAGGATCAATGAGACGCATTACCGCAACCGCAGTCGCATTGCTTATGCTGCTCGCCCACAACGGCATCGCGCAGGACCGCGAGGAGACGCACGAAGACGTCCGGGATTTCTTCAGCGATTCGAGTCCGGCGCTGCTGTTCTCGATTGACGGACTGACACTGCGGTCCTGGGAGGCCGGCATCGGTATCATGATTCCGGGGAATGAACGTTTTCAATGGCGATTCGGCCTGAATCCATCCCTTGCGCTTCAATCAGGGGAAAGCAGCGACGATGACGACTCCACCTCGAGTTTCGCAGATGAGTCCGCGCAGTCCGTAGCCGTCAATGTCGCACCGATATGGCTCATCGGGAACAAAGAACGGCTGGTCCTGACGCTCGGTCCTGAGGTTCGTTACGCAGTGCAATACCAAAAAACACGACGAAAAGATGTCGTGCACCAGATGATCCTGATGGACACCGACAGCAAAGCCTGGTCTCATGCAGTGAGCCTCGGCTGCCGCTTCGGGGTTGGCCTGGTCGCCGCTTCATCGCTTTTCATCCACGCCGAATACCGTCTGAAGGGGAATTACTGGATTTCATCGAGTGAATACCTGTCCAATGAATCGGAACAGGAAACCTGGAGTCTCAATCATCACGTCAGTTTCAGCCTCGGGGTGCGGCTGTGAAGCCCGGAGCTCTGCTCATTATAATCGTGGCGATGCTCGTTGTCCGGATGCCCGTCGCCGCGCAGCAATTGGATGCGTTTGCTGTCTTCCAGTCCAACAGATCGGTCGCTGTCATGGCGGAGGGATATTTTCTTCCGACGCTGGACTGGCAGATCCCGAACTTGTACCTGGTTGTTCCGGTCTCGGACGTGGTTGAACTGCGGTTGTCCGGTGGATACGCGACGACAGAAGAACGCAGTTTTTTGAGTAGAAGCGGTAAAGACATTCAACTGATGGCATTCAGGAGTTTTTCGAGGGACAGTCAGGTTGACGTCAATCCGGGAACGACACTGCTGCTCTCCGCGGGTGCGGTGCGCGTTTTCCGAAACACGTCACGGCTCGCCGTCATCGCGGGAATGCAGGGCACGGCAGTGTTCTACTCCACCTGGACCTACAATCCCTTCCATGATCCGCTCCTGAAAAATGCCACATACGCGCTGAGCGGAATCCTCGGACTCGGCTGGTATGTCCATGAGAACCTGCGCATCGGCGTGGAGTACAGACTGAACCTGATCTGGGAAACGCGCTCGAAGCATCCGTTCTACAGGATGGACCACTACGCTCTTGATCACATCGATCTCGAACTGCCGGTCGCGGTGAATCTGCAATTCAAGCCGTTCTGATCATCCCCAATGCGGTCCGGAAGGGCTCGATTACTGTAAGTCCCTGTCACTGATATGATTGCGAAGAATTTTAGGGTGCATTAAAATAAATTTTAGGCATGCCTAAAACGGGGGAAATGGCCGTTTGAGTATTCTCCGGGGTGGAGAGAGCCGCTCCGCGTGACCACACGCTTACGCGTGGGGTTAGCGCAATCGATGCGATTTTGGCGGTGGCGGTCACGCAGTTCCCACGCTCACGCGTGGGGTTACCATCTTTTTATCATGTCTTCTGCGGATTTTTTCGTATATTCCGCAATTCGAGCGTATTACGCCAATTTCCCCGCACAATTCGGAGATACAGTGATGAAAGAGGTTGTGGATTATTTGAAGGCCAATCAGGACCGTTTTCTGGAAGAACTGGCCGAATTCATCAAAATTCCGAGCATCAGCGCTCATGCGGACCGCCGGAAGGACATCTCGAAAGCCGCGAAATTCACTGAAAAACAGCTGAAGGCTGCCGGACTGAAGAACGTCAAACAGTATCCGACGAAGGGCAATCCTGTCGTCTATGGCGAGTGGATGGGCGCAAAGGGCGCTCCGACGATTCTGGTCTACGGTCATTATGACGTGCAGCCGGTCGAGCCGCTGGAGAAGTGGAAAACCGATCCCTTCGAAATGACCATCAAGGGCGGCAAGATGTTCGGCCGCGGAACGTCGGATGACAAGGGACAGGTGTTCATTCACTTCAAGGTGATCGAGGCCTACCTCAAGACTGTCAAGAAGTTACCGGTGAACATTAAAGTCATCGTGGAGGGTGAGGAAGAGGTCGGCAGCACGAACCTGGTGGATTTCATCAAGAAGCATCGCGCGCTGCTGAAGTCCGACACCATCCTGATCTCCGATACGAACATGATCGGCAAAACCAAGCCGAGCATTACCTACGGTCTGCGCGGACTGACATACCTCGAGGTCTCGGTCAAGTCGCTGAGCGGAGATCAGCACAGCGGCACCTTCGGCGGCGGCGTGGCCAATCCCATTCAGGTGCTGTCGGAGCTGCTGGTCAAGTGCAAGGATCCGAAAACCAGCAAGGTGAAAATCCCCGGTTTCTACAGCGATGTGGTGCCGCTCTCGCGCAAGGAACGCAACGAGCTGGCGAAAATTCCGCACGACGACGCGATGTACGCGAAGAACCTCGGCGCGGTGAGCACCTTCGGTGAAAAGGGATATTCCACGATCGAGCGTACCGGCGCGCGTCCGACCTTCGAGATCAACGGCATCTGGGGCGGACACACGGGCGCGGGCGTGAAGACGGTGCTTCCCGCCGAGGCGCACGCCAAGGTGTCCATGCGCCTCGTCGCCAACCAGGATCCCGACAAGATCGCCAAGGCGTTCAAGGATTATATCAAGGATATCACACCGGACACCGTGAAGGTGGATGTCAAGCTGTACGACAATAACGGCTACGCCGCCCTGACACCG
>Ga0207831_100203_pt1 | contig 29157 bp, 25 predicted proteins | sample TtanPargueraPR_7_FD_187741 | JGI IMG/M metagenome (GOLD analysis project Ga0207831, IMG submission 187741) | Aerobic enrichment media microbial communities from Bioluminiscent Bay, La Parguera, Puerto Rico - Tt and M1 (2) (SPAdes) | ecosystem: Environmental > Aquatic > Marine > Unclassified ...
CCTGAAGAAAAAAGGGAAGGATCATCCACGGGCACGGCAAATCCCGGAGCAACGGCATCGGCGAGGCAACAGACAATCGCCACCCGAAATACGGCCACCATGTTCAGGGCGTCCAGCTCGGGAGTTCGTTCCACCATGCCCTGCCAGACGATATGCGCAGGCAATTTCTCAGGCCGGTCATCCGCCATCATGCGAATTTCCGCCGCATTCATGCGCACATACTCCACATCTCCAATCGTCACGCGTGACACTTCCTTGGGGACCAACCCATCCAGACTCATGCTGCCAGGCGGTGGCGGTCCGGCATCAAAGTCATGCCGGGGGACAGGAGCGGCGGACGCTACTTGCCCCGCAGCAGAGGGGCTTTTTGTCGAGCCACCTGCTACCCCGGAGAGAACGCGCACACCACGCAGGGAAAATGATGCAAGACACAGGAATAAAACCAAAAAGAAAATACGGGAAACACCCGATTTCGTTCCCGATCCAAGACGACGCAGGGCAAAAACGATTCCCAGCAGGATACAGACGCCACCGGCGATCCCGTTGATTTCCGTAAACCGGGGATGCAACAGTTGCCAGCTGAGCCCGGACAGGGTCAGCCAAAGCATGAAGCCGCCCAAACAGGCCAGCAACCCGCCTTCAAGCAAGGCAGAAAGACGTGCCATCATGCCCAACCTCCCAGCCAGTGGAGCAGCAGGGACATGCCGAAGACGAGCGCCGTGGGGATCGCCACCAGCGCAATACTGATGCGCCCGCGAAAGGTGGCCATGAACATACCGATCAACTTGAGATCCACCATGGGACCGATGGCCGTAAACGCCAGCTGCGAGGCCCGGGGCAACATGGAAAAGCCCGCAGCCACAAAGGCGTCAGCCTCGGAACACACCGAAGAAAGCACGGCAAAAAGCATCATGCAGGCTATGGACAACACAGGACTGTCCGCAAACACACGCAATATCCCGGCAGGAACAAAAACCTTGAAGGCTGCCGCCAGACAGGCCCCTGCAATGAGAAAGCGGCCCATGGACAGAAATTCCAGCGCCGTGTGCGAGAGGACGGCCATGAGCCGTGAACGTTGCTGTTCCCCTTCCGCGCACGCCGCACAGGAACAGCCATGCTCATGCGCGTGTTCATGTGCGTGTACAGAAGGCTCGCCGATTCCGTGCATGCGCAGCTGAATGGGCTCCGGCAGACGCAACACGTCATGGGCCTTGGCATCGCCCAGCCCGAACGCAACGGCACAGGCAGGGATAGCCACAAACAAGACGCGCAGCCCCACCATGGAAAAGTCACTCTGAAAGGCCACGAAGGTGGAAAGAAGCACCACGGGATTGATGACAGGAGCCGCCAGCATATAGACCATGACCATGCGCACCGGAACCCGGCGCATGAGCAACCGCCGGGCAATGGGAACCACGCCGCATTCACAGGTTGGCAAAATCATGCCGGCCACCAACCCTGTCAACACCTGCACCACGGGATTTCGCGGAATGAACCGCTCCAACGCCCTGTCCGAAACAAAAACCTCGAACAGCGCACCAACCAATGATCCCAGCAGCAGAAAAGGCGCGGCTTCCAGCACGATGGCCGTTGCCATGGAACAAAAGATGAAAAAGGAATCAATCACAGCTATTCCCTGTCAGCCAACAGGTCAGTGGGGGTACAAAAGTTTCACACAAACTGCCAAAAAAGAAATTGACAACCATTATCACGTGGGATCTATACTGCGAAGCATTCCGGAACGCAAACCCTTGGAGTAATTTCATGAAAATACTCTCTTTCACACGCATCATTCCATTACTGTTGTTTCTGGGCCTGACAGCCCAACCGGCGCAAGCTGCGCCCCTGAACGTCACGGTCAGCATCGTGCCGCAAAAATACGTCGTCGAGAAAATCGGCGGCGATGCGGTGCATTGCACGGTCATGGTCCAGCCCGGGGCCAGTCCGGCAACCTATGAGCCGAAACCCGGCCAAATGAGCGCCCTGTCAAAATCCTCCATATATTTTGCCATCGGCGTGCCTTTTGAATCCGCATGGTTGTCCCGCATTGCCGCGGCCAACCCGTCCATGAAAGTCGTGCACATGGAAAAATCCATCAAGAAGGTTCCCATGGCCGCCCACCACCATCACGAGCATGGGGAAGACCATGACCACGGCGAGCATCATGACGACCACGGAGCCATGAATGACCATGCCGAACATCATGATCATGGGGAACATCACGAGCATGGGGAACACGCTCACGGCCCCCTTGATCCGCATGTCTGGACGACTCCCGGCCTCATGCGCATTCTGGCGGAAAACACATTCAATACCCTGATGAAAGAAGACCCTGTCCACGTCCCGGTCTACATAGCCAACATGGAAAAGTTCACACACGAAATCGATGCACTGGATGCCGACCTGAAAGCCATCTTCGCTCCCTTGCCGCGTCCGGCCCGTTTCATGGTTTACCATCCCGCATGGGGCTACTTTGCCCGCGAATATGGCCTGATTCAGGTTCCGGTGGAGCTGGAAGGCAAGGAACCCGGTCCCCGTGAACTGTCCAACCTGATCCGCATGGCCAAGAAGGACAATATCCATGTGGTGTTCGTACAGCCGCAATTCTCGCGTCGCAGCGCCGAGGTTATTGCCAAGGCCATCAATGGACGGGTGCAGCCCGCCAATCCGCTGGCCGAAGACTGGGAACAAAACCTGCGCAACGTGGCAAAGGCTTTCCGGTCCGCAGCCGCCCAGACCAAAGGCGCACGCAAGTAACGATCACTTATCGAAAACTTTGTTTGCGAGTTCCGGCAGTATCTTGCCTGCCTTTCCTTCAAGGAAATATGTGCTGGTCTCATAGGTATACGAGGACTCGCGAACATTGATTTCCACAATTACTGCACCGTGGCGGGCCGCCATGCGCGGGATACGTCCGGCAGGCATTACCTCGCCGGATGTTCCCACCACGATGCAGGCATCACACGCCTTGGCCTCTGCCATGGAGGCCCGATGCACATCCTCGGGGATTGGCTCGGAAAAAAAGACGATATCCGGCTTGAGCACACCACCGCAGGATGCACACCGGGGCGGAAGCTCACTCAGGTCCACACTGGCTGCGTTCACGCGCATATGACAGTCCACACAGGACAGTGTGCCGGTGCTGCCATGATACTCCAGCACATTGGCCGATCCGGCCCTGGAGTGCAGGCCGTCGATATTCTGGGTGATGACCGTACGCAACCGCCCTTTTGCCTCCAGTGCGGCCAACGCGAGGTGAGCGGCATTGGGCCGGGCGCGGGCCGCCCCGTCATAAAACAGAGTCCGCAACAGCTCCCAACTTTTTCCCGGGTCACGGCGAAAACGGTTGCGATCAAACAGGTTCGGGTCGTACTTGCTCCACAGGCCACCCGGCCCTCTGAACGGGGCAATGCCCGACTCTACGGAAATACCGGCGCCGGTAAAGGCTATGACGTGCTTTGCAGCCCGAATGGCCTCGGCCGCATGAAAAAGGGCGTGATTTGACATGCCCTGCCTTACCACGCCTCAAATCGAAAATGCAGTAAAAAAACAGACTGAACACTACCGGGAAACGAGCAAATCATCCCGGAAAGCGCCAAAGTTCTAGCGTCTGGCCTGATTCACGGCTTCGCGCAATTCCTGTGCGGCCTGACGGGGAAACGGCGAAGCGCACAGGGCGGAAACGACAGCCAAGCCATCGGCGCCCGCGCCAATCAGCACTTCGGCGTCATCTGCGCGCACGGAACCAATCGCCACACAGGGTCGGGAACTCAGGGCACGGCGACGGGTAAAACCGTCAACGCCCAACACGGGCGAATGGTCCGGCTTGGTGTTGGTATCGTGCACCGGTCCCACGCCCAGATAATCCGCATCCATGGACTCGGTTTCCACAGTCTGCTCGTCCGTATCCACGGTCAATCCGATAATGGCCTCCGGCCCCATCAGAGAACGGGCGACATGACACGGCATGTCCGATTGTCCCAGATGAACGCCTGCGGCATGCACGGCCAGGGCAATATCCACGCGATCATTGATAAGCAGGGGAATTTCCAGCGGTTCCAGCAAGGATTGAAGCGCACGGGCCTTTTCCAGAAATTCTCTCGTCCCCGCATGTTTTTCCCGCAGCTGGACCATGGTCACGCCCCCGGCCACGGCTTCGGAAACCATCCGTTCCAAGCCGAGTTCAGAGCACATGCCCGAATCGGTGACCAGATACAGTGAACAATCAAAACTTTCGCGCCAATTCTTCGGCATGGCGATGTCCTCTTGGCAAGAGCATTTTCATACCCTTTTCGCGCCCCGGCAATATCCTGTCCCACCAAGTTATTGATGCGGGACGCGAAAAGGGCCAAAGGCCATTGCCACATGGCAATGGCTCAATCCCACAAATTACTAGCCGAGTTTTTCGTTAATTTCCTTGGCGGCCTTGACGCCGGAAAGCAGCATGCCGCCAAAAATCGGCCCCATGCGATATGAACCGTGCGAAGCGTTGGCGGCCATACCGGTGACGTACATTCCCGGGAACACTTCCCCGGTGTTTTCCACGGTTGTGGCTTCGGCCACTTCAGCCCACATGGACTGTTCGCCCGGGATGTCGCCGGTCGGCGTGTTCAGGGTGATGTCGTTCTTGCGGCACAGGGTCTTGAGCACTTCGGTGTCATGCCCGGTGGCCTCGATTACGTATTTGCAGCCGATCACCAGCGGGTCCACATGCAGGCCTGCCATTTCGACGGGCGAGGAATTGATGACCAGCCCGGTCACGCGCTTCTGGCCGTCCACTTCGCGGATGGCAACGTCCTCGACGGAAATGCAGTTGAACACCTGCGTTCCGGCCAGACATGCCTTGGAAGCCAAGGTGGTCGTTGCCGCCACGGCATCACAGGTGAAGTATTCGTCCTTGTAGCGCTTCATTTCCACGCCAAGGTCTTCGAGCACGAACTTGGAACCTTCCTGAACCACGATGGTGTTCCAGGTCATGCCGCCGCCCCACATGCCGCCGCCCAGCGAAAGCTTGCGTTCGAACAGGGCGACTTTCCGCCCGGCCTTGGAAAGATGGTACGCTGCGGTCAGCCCGGAAGGGCCGCCACCGACGATGGCTACGTCCACTTCAAGGCAATCACGGAACTTGTGGTAAAACTCGGTGATGATGGCTTCAGTAATGATTTTCTCGTTCAGAGACATGCGTTTCCTCCGCTTTGCTTGGAAGACGCGCGAAACCCGTGCGCCTTCGGAGGCACGAACGTCCGGGTAACAGGGAGAGATTGCGATGATGGTAGTGAGCGGGATGCTCACGTCAAGGCAGAGTCCGAGTTCCCTACGCCAGTGCAAACTGAGTCAGGTTCGATGGGTTTGATCTCAGTCCCGCACCCTCGGCGGGACACCCCAATCGGAATGAAAAAGCCCTACACGCATTCCCGGCGACCTGCAAGGGGCAGTTTTCAAAAAAAACGGAGAATAATTGTCATGCACCCCGTTCCATGGGATACAGGCCGTACACAAAACCGTCAGCAGCAGGTATGTACATGACTTCCGTATACTGCCCGGACAAAACCATATGTTTTATTCTGGATGCCACAGACGAACTCAACCGCCTCAACGACGTGGACTCCATCCTTGACCGCATTCTGCTTGATGCGCGCACGCTGACCGGGGCGGACGCCGGGTCCATATTCCTGACCGAAGGAAACACCCTGCGCTTCGCCTATGTGCAAAACGACACGCTTTTCCAGTCGGACAGCACCAATGCCGTGCTCTATCAGGACATGACCCTGCCCATGGGCGAAGGCTCGATAGTGGGACACGCGGCCCTGACCGGCGAAACCCTGATGATCGACGATGCATACGAACTGGACCCGACGCTGCCCTACGAATTCGACAAATCCTTTGACGAAAAATCCGGGTACAAGACCACATCCATGCTGACCATGCCCATCCGTTCGCAGGAAAATCGGATGGTAGGAGTCATCCAGCTCATCAATGCCCGCAACGAGCGCAGAAAGATCATACCGTTCAGACCGGAATCCGAAACGTTTCTCAAACTATTGGCCAATCAGGCGGGAGTGGCCATTCAGCGGGGGTTGCTCAACCGGGAGCTGGTCCTGCGCATGATGCAGATGGCGGAGATGCGCGACCCCACGGAAACCGGAGCGCATGTGCAGCGAGTGGGCGCCTATTGCGCGGAGATATACCAGCGCATGGCCCAAAAACGGGGCACGGATCCCCGAGAAGTTCGCAGTTACCGTGACCGCATCCGGCTGGCGGCCATGCTTCACGACGTTGGCAAGGTCAGCATTTCGGATACCATCCTCAAAAAGCCCGGAAAACTAACGGACGAAGAATTCACCTGCGTAAAAATGCACACCATCAGCGGAGCGCGTCTGTTCCGCAACCAGACGTCAAATCTGGACCGCATGAGCATGGACATCGCGCTTCGGCACCATGAAAAATGGTCGGGAAGCGGCTATCCCGGCATCGTACCGGACCTCTGGTCTCCCAATGCCCGCCCCGGCATTCCGATGCAGGGCAGGGATATCCCCTTGAGCGCCAGAATCTGTGCCGTCGCGGACGTATTCGATGCCCTGACCACCCCGCGCTCATACAAGGACGCATGGCCTGTCGAAAAAGCCTATTCCGTGCTTGAGGAAGAATCCGGAAGCCATTTCGACCCGGAAGTGATCGAAGCCTTCATGGACATCCTGCCCATCATCACGGCTATTCGTGAACGATTTCAGGATAATGGACTATAGCCTACCAAGATGAATACGTATTTATCCTTGACGCTCGGCCAAACAAAACCCATTCTTGTCATATGACAGAAATCAATGAGCCGGATACCACGCAGGAAAATGTCTTCGTGGCCAGGCAGCCAATTTTCGACCGCTCGGAAAAACCGTGGGGCTATGAACTGCTGCACAGGGAGTCCGCCACGGCCATGACCGCCAACGTCACGGACGACGAAGCGGCCACCCGTGCCGTCATTGCTGATGGAGTGAGCCTTGCCATGGAGGGCTTGCCGTCGGAACGCCGCCGCGTGCTCATCAACTTTCCGGAAGAATTACTCCTGACAGGCGCAGCATTCGCCCTGCCCAAGGACGGTTGCGTGGTGGAAATTCTGGAAACGGTGTCCCCCACCCCGGAAGTTCTGGACGCCCTGAAAGAATTGAAAAAAGCTGGCTATATGCTGGCCATGGACGATTATTGCGGAGAGACCGATCTGAAGCCGTTTCTGGATATCGTGGACATCGTCAAGGTGGACATTCTGGGACTCGACAATGATCCAGAAAAAATCAAAGAAGTCTACGCGCCGCTCGCGGTCAAGAACGTAATAACTCTTGCGGAAAAGGTGGAAGACAACGAAATTTACACCATGTTGCGGGACATGGGATTTGACCTGTTTCAGGGCTTCTTTTTCAGCAAGCCCCACATCGTGCCCGGCAAAAAACTTTCCTCCAACCAGATGAGCAAGCTGCAACTGCTCAGGGAGCTGGGCAGGGAAGATTTCGAACTCAAGGAAATCGCCAATATTCTCAAGGCCGATCCGTCACTTTCCTTCCGGCTGTTCCGGCATATCAATTCAGTGGGCTTCGGGCTGGTCAACAAGGTGGACACCCTTGACCGTGCCGTGGTGATCATGGGCCAACGTGCCATAGCCCAATGGCTGCGCACCGCTATCATGTCCGACCTCAACCCCGCTCCCAAGGCCGGAGAACTCGTCTTCCTCTCGGTTCAGCGCGCAAAATTCCTGGAAATGCTGGCGGTGCACACGGGCATATCCACCCAGACCAATCCGGATTCGTTTTTCGTCATCGGCCTGTTTTCCCTGCTGGATTCCATGCTCGGCATCCGCATGAAGGAACTGCTGGAAAATCTGCCTCTCAACGACACCATTTCCTGTACTTTGGAAGGCTCCTGCCCGGAACACACGCTCCTCAAGCTGGCTCACAGCTTTGAACACGGTTATTGGGCGGACACGGACAAACGCATCAAGGATCTGAACATCGACAGGCGCACCGTGGACTCCCTGTACGTGGAAGCACGCACATGGGCGCAACGGGCACTGGCAGGATAAGGAATCAGCGCACCCGTTCGATGCGCGCCCCCCTGTCCCTGTCCGCGCGGAGGGCCAGAATACGCTCCGTACTTTCGGCAAACAGGTCCACAGGGTGATGGCTGATGACCAGCACCTGCAACTCCAATCGCTCTGCAATTTCGGCAATAAGCTTCATGAAGACGGGAACCAGTGCGGGACGCAACCAGCAGTCCTGCTCGTCCAGCACCAAAAAGGGACGATGCCGTTCCTCCGGCAATTGGGAAAGCGCAATAAGTCGCAATCCCACGGAAAAGATATTGCAGACCGAACCGCCCTGCCCGTGCAGGATATCTTCAACCTGCCCTTCATCGCCCTGATTGCGGATATGAAAGCGGACCTGCAAACGGTTGTTCCTGACCTCGCGGGTCGTGGCAACCACCCGGTCCTGCCCGAGGACTTCGCGGATTGCATGGGTCAGGTTGGCCTCTATTTCGTCCAGCAGTGAACCGAACATGAGCGTGCTCAACTCTTCCAGCCGCGTGCGCACCTTTGGGGCAAGATCCAGAAACGACTGGGCTTGATCCAGTAATTCCCGCTCGCGCAGGAATTCATCCGCCCGGCTTTCCCCGAACGCTCCCAAGCGATCAAGACGGCTTTCAAGATCACGCAAATCGGGCATGTTCATGAACGCCTCGCAGCTTCCTCAAAGGACCGCTCCACCTCGGCAAGACCTTGCTGAAGATCATTGATGTGTTGGCGATATTCTTGCACAACATGCTCATTTTCCTGTTGTTTTTTCTGTAACAACGATTGCAGTTCTCCGGGCTCGTCCGTGCCGTATTCCTGACGAGCCTGTTCCTGCAAGGCGTTGAGCTGTGCCGTCAGGTTCTTGATGTCCTGCTCCACGCGCACCTTGTGGTCACGGAGCCGCTCAAACTTGGTGCGCAGGGATTGCAATTCCTGCTCCACGGCCCTGTCCGGCGCTTGGCCCGGACCACCATTATTCTGATTCATCGTGAATTACCTCCTCATACAACTCCCAGACCAAAGAGTCCTCGGATGTCGCGCGGTCAAGATTTTCATCCAGAAATTCCCGCAGGCCAATGCCTTCGTTGGTTCTGCGCCATGCCAACCGTTCCAGTCCCCGAATAAACTGGGAACCGTTCTGTTCCGCGGCCCCGTCCTGCTCAGGCGGCAGTTCCTGATCCGGGAACACCTCGGAAAAAGGAAAATGAGGCAGATCCAACGGTTCAAGTTCCGCACAATCGGGTGTCCAGACATGGGCGCGGGGAACGCGCTCCAGTGAATGGCGGGAAAACGTCAGCCGGGAAATATTGCCCGGATTGGCCCATGTTGTGCAACCCTTGCGCACGGTCTGCTGGGGTCTGTGAATATGGCCGTTAATAACCCAGTCGATGCCGGGCAACTCCTTGATGCCGTAAGCCTTGTCCAGAAATTCCGGGAACCGGATATTGTGGTGCGTCAGCCATAGTACGCTCTTCGGATCGTCCAAAGCCGGATTGTCGCCGGGACGTTCGAACGACTTGGGAATGGGCGTTCCGTCCGGGCTGGCGCAAACAAGGGTCTTGACCGGACCGGACGCGGCATCCGTGCGCAACACGAATTGCGGTCCCGGTTCCTTCATGAGCCGGATCACGCCCGATGTTTCCAGCACGGCAAGGCTGACGTCTTCGGTAAAGCGGGATTGATGCTTATCATGGTTACCCACGACAGCCCACGGCATGCGCTCTCCCGCATGGGAGCCGAACAGGCGCATCAGTTCCACAAGCATCCTGTTGGAGTTGTCACGGGGCCAGTGGAACATATCGCCCAGAAAAACCGGGACCATTTGCCGTTCCCGAGCCATATTCAAACCGGCCTCCACCTTGGCCAGAATCTGTTCGAAATATCCTTCCAGCCGTTGCCCCGGCGAAGTGTCCGCAAAATGCGGGTCCGCCATGAACAAAAGCCCGGCGCCGGCAATCTCCGGGAGAGTCCTCTTACTCATGTCCGTCGCCCTCCTGCAAAAAATGCCCGGCATCCATGGGCTGTCCGCAGGTAGGGCACGCCCCTAGTCCCGCCAGCCGCCGGTCCAACTGCTGCCGGAACGTGTGCATGTCATGCTCCACCCGTTTCAGTTCGTCTTGCGCCTGCTGCCTGCGTTGCAACAAAACGCCCATTTCACGGATTACATTCTGCAACGGCGCAGGCGAATCCACGGCAGGAGGCTCGCAAAGACCTTCCAGCGCAGCATGCCGTTGCACGGCACGGTCCAGATTATCCGCAACCATCCGCAACCGATCCGCAAGTGCCCGAAGCGGGCCAGTTTCCTGCGTTTGCGGCGGCGCATCCAAAGAAGCCAAAGTCCCTGCCTGCGCTGTGGCGACCCGCAAGCGGCCCTGCAAAAATTCCTGCTGCTCCAGCACTCGGGAAAGAGGCGCAACAGGAGCCAGTTCCGGCGGAGGCATCAGGCGAGCCAACGCCCGTGCGCTCTGTTCGGCCTGTTTCCGTCGGGATTCCAGCAGGTCTCGCTGTTGCAGCAGGGAAGAAAGAGACGGAATCGCTGCATCCAAAACCTGTTTACGTGTTTTCAACTCCCGGCAGGTTGTTGCCAGCAAAGTCAGATCCGGCAATGGAGAAAGCGTATCCAGCTCGTTTTTTATGTGTCCGAGCCGGGCCATACGCCCTGCTACTTCTCGCTTGGCCTCGGTAGTACGCCGCTTGAGTGCGTCCTGCATGGAAAGCAAATGAGCCCCTTCGGTGGACGAGGCCAGAAAATCCGCCACAAGGCTGTCCGACTTGTTCAGCAAAAAGACAGGCTCCCGCTGATTGCCGATATGCACGTCCACGGCGTCGTTTTTGAACCGGTCCAGTTCCACCGGGTCCAGCCGCAACAGGTCGCGAACCTCGTCCGGCACCTTGCCCCGGCCCAGTTTCCAAAAGGCCTGCGGCTCGTCCTGACCGGGGCGGTGAATCTCATATCCGGGGCTGGCTTTTTTGCGAATCCAGACCACACGTACACCGTCATCCAGCTCCACCGTCACACGCGCCTCTTTCGCGCCGTGACGAATGTAGTTGTAGGGCGAGGGATTGGTGACCACGCAACGCAAGCCCTCCACAACAGCGGACTTGCCCGTGTTGTTGGGACCGGTCAGGGCCGTGAGTCCGGGGCCGAGTTCCACCTCGGTATGCTCATGGGCCATGAAATTCTCAAGTATGATTTTCCTGATCATTCTTTCCGGCCGCGCTTGCTTGCGGCAGTGTTGTTGGGGTTCTGGGGATATCGCGGTCTGCCTGCGCTTTCGCGTTCATACGCCTCCAGTCCGTTGTCGCGCATGGCCTCATTGTTCGCTTGCCAACGCCCGGCCAATCCTTCAGGCATGCCATGATGATCGCAGGGGAATTCCCCACATTGGAAACAGAAATCCACGTCATGCTCCCGGGCGCAGGTGCCGACCGTGCAGGCAGTAAACAGGCATCCGCTCCCCCGGCAGCCCGTACATTGCCCGGAGGCGAAATGGTCCAGCAACTCGCGGAAGGCAGCATAGTGCCCCAATGCGGGATTTACAGCGGAAAACCGCTCTGCCCAAGGGCCGAAATGCGATCCCAGCCGCTCTCCCAGCTCCCGGCTCAAGCGGGCGATGTCTCCATGGGCAAACGCCATGCACTTGTCGCATCGCAGGCCGCACGGAGCAATGGCACCGGCTATCTGTGCGCGCCCGGAAACCGGGTGCAGTTCATGCCCTTCCCGCCGCAGCAGATCGACGGCAGTATCCGTGGCAAAATGAACAACATCCCGACATTGCTTGCCTTTTTCCTCGTCTACAAACTGCTTGCGACCCGCCGGGGAGGAAAAATCACATCCGGTGAGCCCCCGGCATGTGAGCGATGGCCAACGGCTATTGAACAGCTCCAGAAATTCCTGCACCAGCGCATAGGGATATTCCATGTCCGAATCCGGTGCCGCGCTGCAACTTGCAGCCTTTCTGCCAACGTACAGCCCCAGCCCCATAATGGCGCCAGTCACGGCCCCGCAAAGATCATTGGAACGGCTTACACCACTACACAACCCCGAAGCCAGAGCTTGCACGCGCAGCGGGTCCATGCCATGCACGGAACGATCCCCGGCTTCCGCCAGAGCACGGACAACACTTTCCGCACAGTACCATCCGCCGTTAAACAGGTCACGGGCCCGCTTGCCCGCCGAATTTTCATTCCCGATTCCGCTCATCAATTTCCCCCGGCATTACACTGCAAAAACGGACAGAACTCCAAGACAGCCCCGGTCATGGCTGTTTCCGGCCCATGCCCCTCATACACCACGAGCGGAGCCTCGGCCACAAAGCCCGGACGGGCATTGTGCACTCCTTCCAACAATACCATACGGGCCGGTTCATCCACCCGGCTGTGCACCAACCGCATGCGCTTTGGTTCCAGTCTTGCGGTCCGCATATCCTGCAAAATATCCGGCAACCGTTCGGCAAGATGCACCACGAAAAAACGTCCCTTGCTGCGTAGCAAGCGCGCTGCACAAACACAAAAATCCGAAAACGAGGCCCGTTGTTCAAAGCGGGCGTCACCCCGATGCTCCCCCTTGCTGACGCGCCCTGATGCAGGGTCGCGATACGGCGGATTGGCGACAACGAAATCCAATGCTTGCGCCAATTTACTGTTTTGCTGGCCAAAACGGCTCACGTCTTCCTCATGCACGGTGAACCGGTTCTCAAAGCCCAAAAGTCTGGCGTTCTCTCGTGCGCACCGGGCCGCGTCCGGATTCAACTCCACCCCGTCCACCTGCCAATCGGCAGTATCGTGTTCTCCGCGCAAAAGCAGACCCAGCCCAACAACACCGCAACCAGTGCCCAAATCCGCGCCCACAGCCCGTTTCGGGATACGACAAAAACAGGACAGCAACAGGGAATCCATGGAAAAACGATAGCCGCCTTCGGGCTGTTCCAGTCCACGCGGGAAAAGTTGGCGGGCAGAATCGCTCATGCACGGCCTCTTTTACGGGCGAGGCGAGAACGAACCATGTCCAGTAGCATGCGAGCCTCGGTCATGTTCAAGAACACGGCACCGGCAAAATATACCACGACCCAAACCGGAATCAGGGCCAGCCACCACCAGCTCCATGGTGCGGAAAACCATGCCCCCGCACCGATCAGGCAGGAAAGGAACAGGCTACGCGCAACCCCGCCGCCTTCCAGAGGGCAATGTCCAAGGCGTCCCCACAGTTTCCAGAACAGCAAGATGAAATTCACCAGCGAAGACACGCTTACGGCCACGGCAAGCCCCACATGGGCCAAAAAGGTCATCAGCCATGCACCCAGACCGATGTTCACCACCAGACAGGCCACGGCGATACGCACCGGAGTTTTGGTATCCTCAAGGGCATAAAATCCGGCCACCAAGGGACGGGAAAGAGCGATAAAGGGCAGGCCCACGCTGTACGCAGCCAAGGCCTGTGCTGTGGCTGTCACAGCCTGAGAAGAAAACGCGCCCCGTTCAAACAGAAGGCTGATCAGCGGTACGGACAGGGCGAGCAGCCCGGCCGCAGCAGGCAATGCAATGAACAGGGTCAGTCCCATGGCCGAACGCAAGGCCCCGCCAAAACCTTCCATGTCCTTTTTGGCGGCAAGAGAGGAAAGGCTGGGCAGGGCCGCGGTGCTCACGGCAATGCCGAACACCCCCAAGGGGAACTGCACCAGACGGTCCGCATAGTAAAGATAGGAAACACTGCCCACGGGGAGATAGGATGCCAGCAAAGTGCCGAGCAGAATATTGAGCTGGTACACGGCGGCCCCGAACACAGTGGGCAGCATCAACAGCCCCATCCGGCGAACGCCCGGATCGCTCCATGACCATTTGCCGCGCCATGAAAATCCCGTACGCCGCAAAAACGGCAATTGCAGGGCAAACTGGAACGCTCCGCCCACAAGAACGCCAAAGGCCATGGCATACGCCACGTTCCATCCGGCCCAGTATCCGGTCAGGGCGGCGGCGATCAAAGCCACATTCAACACGGAAGGCGCCAGTGCAGGCGCAAGGAAATGCCCCTGCGCATTGAGCATGCCCATGCACAAGGCCACCGAGCAGATGAAAATCACATAGGGAAAACAGATGCGCACCAGGTCGACGGTCACTGCGAACTGTTCGGGATTACTGGTGAACCCCGGCGCAATGGCTGTGGTCAATGGTCCGGCAGCAAGTTCGGCCAACAGGGTGATGCCCGTCAGGATGACCGCCAGCCAGATCATGGCCGAACGGGCCATGGCCTGAGCCGCGGCTTCGCCCTGTTCCTCGCGAACCCGTGCGTACACGGGGATAAAGGCCATGGTCAGGGAACCTTCCCCGAACAGGCGGCGCAGCAGGTTGGGAATCCGAAAGGCCACAAAAAAAGCGTCCGCCAGCAACCCGGCGCCCAAGGCGAAGGCCACGATGAGATCTCTAACAAACCCCAACACGCGCGAAACCAGTGTTGCTCCGGCGACCACGCCTGCGTTACGCGCTATTTTCCGCCCATGTCCGCTCATTGCTTTTCCTGTTTTTCCCGACATGCGTCCACTTGTTACCAACCGGTCGTTTTCTTGCCAGCCTTATTTTTCTATAAAAAACCTAGCAATTCTCTAGAAATCAATATTTTATTATATAAACCAAAGTATTTTGAAAACACTCTTCTTTCAATAAACCGTGCGCTTTTTTGCAAAAAGCACTCGTTGAAGGGTCCACTCCCGAAAAAAATTTCCTCTGTTATTTCAATGATGAAAAATTTCAGACACAAGGTTGTCCTGAGCTGTTTTTCCACTATGCAGGCTGGCCCCTGCTCACACGTTCCTGCCCGGCCAAACCTGACAAAACACCTCGCAAGCCCACGCGCCAAAGGTTGAACCACAAGCATCCTGTTGGAGTCGCTGTAGTTTCAGGCTCGACTTTCCGAAGGCCTAATGCTGGCAACACGGGCAGAACGTAGAGGTACGCCCGGCCACGGTTTTGGCGATCAATTCACGATTGCACCGCGGGCAAAGCTGCCCTTTTTTACCATATACGTTGAAACTGTTCTGGAACGCTCCGGCATCACCGTCCGCATTCACATAATCCCGTATGGAACTGCCGTTCTCCGCAATGGCTTGCAGCAATACCTCCTGCAAATGCCGGAACAGGGCTTCCAGCTTTTCCAAAGGAATATCGCAAGCCTTGGTGTCGGGTCGTATTCCGGCTCGAAAAAGGGATTCATCCGCATAGATATTGCCTACACCGGCCACGACGGTCTGGTCCAGCAGCAACGCCTTGATGCGTGCGGCCCGCCCGACAACGGATTCGGCCAACAGCCGGGCATCGGTGTCCAGCGGTTCCGGGCCGAGCGAACTCCAGAACTTCCAATGCTCAAGTTCACCGGGTAAAAACAGACGCACGTAGCCAAACTTGCGGACATCGGCAAAGGTCAGCACCGAGCCGTCCTGCATGAGAAAACGCACCCGGTCGTGCGTCAGAACATCCCGAGTCGCCTCATGCACGACACGCCCTGTCATTTTGAGGTGAAAGGCCAACGTCAGGCAGGAATTGTCCCGATCCGGTGCAACCAAATCCAGAAGCAGCAACTTGGCCCTCCGGTGCGCGCAAGCCACGGAGCACCCCGGCACAAGGCGTTGCAGGCGTTCAGCCTGTCCCTTGACTTCGCATCCCGAAGCATCGGCGTCACGAACGCTGCCCGGCCACAACACGCGCACGCCTTTAATGGTGCGGCCATGAAGCGATCCATGCAGGCCTCGGGCTATGGTCTCCACTTCCGGCAATTCCGGCATCAGGTCTCCTTGCAGTTTCCGCAATAACCGCAACCATCTTCAACAAACGCGGTTTTGCGTATACTTCCCTTCAAATAGGAGGTTTTCGGATAAAAGAAAAGCGGGCCGAGTCTTTCCCGGCCCGCCCTGTTGTCATGAAAGGTTCGGCTATTTGCCGGTAAGAACGCGACCGACGCGGGTCAGGGCGTCCCTGAGCGTTTCATCGTCCAACGCATAGGAGAAACGGATGCAGCGGTCATCGCCGAACGCCGAGCCCGGCACCAGCGCAACACCAGCCTCTTCGAGAATCCTGGTGCACATGGCGGCCGAATTCGGCGCATCCTCGGTGTAAAAGGAATCCAACACCGGGAACAGGTAGAACGCCCCATCCGGCTTGGGACAGACAGCGCCCCATCCGGTGATGATTTCATACGCCATGTCACGGCGGCGCACGAAAGATTCCTTCATGGTTTCCACCACGTCCCACGGCCCATTCAGAGCCACGGTGGCAGCCTTTTGGGAAAATGCGGAAATATTGGATGTGGATTGGCCCTGCACCTTGGTCATGGCCTTGACGAGATCCACATGGCCCACGGCCCAGCCAACGCGCCAGCCCGTCATGCAGAACGACTTGGACAAAGCGCCTACCAAAGCGCAGTGTTCCGGGTGGGCGGCACGGAACCCAGCCATCGATGCCGGGGTTGCCGGGGCATACACCAACCGGTCGTACACTTCGTCAGAAATGATGAATACATCGTTTTTCAGGGCCCAGTCCGCGATCCCGTTCAACTGGTCCTGCGTATAGCAGCAGCCTGTGGGGTTGGACGGCGAATTGAGTATAAGCACCCGGGTACGGCTGGTACGCTTTGCCTCCAGATCTGCCACGGAGAGCAGAAAGCCGTTGTCCGCAGTAGTGGGCACGATCACGGAAACGCCTTCGGCAAGTTGCACCATGGCCGGATAGCTGACCCAGTACGGACCCGGGATCAACACTTCGTCACCCGGATTCAGCAATGCCATGAGCAGGTTGTAGAGTACCTGTTTGCCGCCGTTGCAGACAATCGCCTCTTCCGCTCTGGCAGGAGCATCGTAAAAACGGCCGTAATATCCGGCAACGGCCTCACGCAATTCAGGTATGCCCGGCACTGCTGTGTATCGGGTAAAACCCTCGTCCAAAGCGGCTTTGGCAGCCTCCACCACGTGTGCAGGCGTGTCGAAGTCGGGTTGTCCCACAGCAAGGCTTATGATTTCGCGGCCCTGCGCACGCAGTTCCTGTGCCTTGGTGTTCACGGCCAACGTGGCCGACGGCTTGATCCGTTCCAGTCTATCGGAAATTCGCATGGTTGTGGTTCCTTTGTGGAGTTGACGATCCGGTCCTTTCCCAAGGCCTATAGAGGAATTTTATTTCAAGGTAAATCCGTGAATACCATGCCCCGGCTTTTTTCCTTGACCCGTCTACAGCTTCACAGTGCATATCCCTCTCTTTCATGTCCCATAAAACAACAAACAAGGAGAAAGAATCATGGAACGTTTTGAAGCCAAACGGCGCACGCTGCGGGCTGATATGACAGTCAATGCGAAACCGGAACACATCTTCCCGCTCTTGTGCCCGGTGCGCGAGTATGAATGGATCGGGGATTGGGAATGTACGATGGTTTGGTCCGAGTCCGGATTCGCTGAAGACAACTGCATTTTTCAAACGGACTTTCCGGAACAAGGAGGACGGGAAACGTGGGTTATCTGCCGCCATGATCCGAATAGCTGTATCGAATTTGTGCGCAGCAATGAAAATCGTGTGATTCGATACAGCATTTCCCTGCGGCCGCAGGGAGCTTGCACGGTTTTGACGTGGCAACAGACACATACCGGGCTGACGCCGCTCGGAAACGGTCTTGTTGAGGATCTGAATGAACACGAGTATGCAGAAAGAATGGCGGCCAACGAGGCCCTGCTCGACAGTTTTCTGCAAAAGACGAAACCGTAAGCGAGACACCCCATGTTGACCATAGGACGGTTGGCCAGACAGTTCGGCCTATCCCGCAGTACCCTGCTCTATTACGATTCCATCGGCCTGCTCTCCCCATCAGGACGCAGCAAGGGCGATTATCGCCTCTATGGAGAAGAGGACGTCAAACGTCTGGCTCGTATCTGTGCCTATCGGGAAGCTGGGATTTCGCTCAAGGACATCATCCGGCTGCTGGACGCTCCGCGTGAATCGGAGCTTGCAGAAGTGCTGGAACAACGGCTGGAAGAACTGGCCGGGGCCATGGATACGCTGCGGAACCAGCAGCGCATCGTGGCAGGGTTGTTGGGTCGGGCAGAATTGCCCGGCCCTGAAAGCCCCATGGACAAAAAAATATGGACCGACCTGCTTGCGGCCGCAGGATTTTCTGAACAGGACATGCGTTCATGGCACATCGATTTTGAACGTACCAATCCCCAAAAGCACAAACAATTTCTCGATTTTTTGAATATCCCCGAAAAGGAGCAAAAAATCATTCGGACATGGGGAAATTGAATATCAAAACAGACAAATCCGACTCTTCATGCCATCATAACGCCCCAAAATCCTCTCAAAATCAAAAATCGCCTTCGCGATATTTGTAAACGAAAAGTAAAACGTACTGGATTCTTTGCCGCTCCTGCTGTAGTCTAGAATTTCTCTAGCACCTTTCGTGGCGCGCGAGAAAGCCCGTTATCATCATTAATAATTACAAATAGATAAAGAGGTTAGTCATGGCAGGCACTCCCATGCCCAAAAAGCTCCCCGAGCCGATCATCAACGAAAACGCAAAGATAGTACTCCAACGCCGATACCTGCGCAAAGACTTGCAAGGCACCCCCTATGAAACCTGCAAGGAACTGTTCTGGCGAGTCGCATCGAGCATTGCTACAGAAGAAAAAAAATATGCGGATTCCACCTACAAGGTTTCACAACTGGCTCGGGATTTCTACGACCTGATGACCTCATACCGTTTCCTGCCCAACTCCCCCACGCTCATGAACGCCGGCACAGACCTGGGCCAACTGGCGGCCTGCTTCGTTCTGCCCGTGGAGGACTCCATTGAAGGCATCTTTGACGCAGTCAAACATGCAGCCATGATCCATAAATCCGGCGGCGGAACCGGGTTTTCCTTTTCGCGACTGCGGCCCAAGGACTCTGTGGTGGGCTCCACCGGCGGCGTGGCCTCCGGCCCCCTTTCGTTCCTGCGCATTTTCAACTGCGCTACCGAGCAGATCAAACAGGGCGGAACCCGGCGCGGAGCCAACATGGGCATTCTGCGCATCGACCACCCGGACATCATGGAATTCATCAAGGCCAAGGAACGTGACGGCGAGCTGAACAACTTCAACCTTTCCGTGGGGCTGACCGAACCTTTCATGCAGGCCGTGGAAAAAGGCGAAGATTACGAGCTGGTAAACCCCAAGGACGACTCGGCGGCAGGAACGCTTAACGCACGCGAAGTGTTCGGCATACTGGTACAAAAGGCATGGGAATCCGGCGATCCGGGCATGGTTTTCCTGGACCGCATCAACCGTGACAACCCCACGCCTACACAGGGTGAAATGGAATCCACCAACCCCTGTGGCGAGCAACCTCTGCTGCCCTACGAAGCGTGCAACCTCGGATCCATCAACCTCGGCAAAATTTACGCAGCCGGGAAAAACGGCCATGACAGCGAAATCGACTGGGATGAACTCAAACGCATCGTGCACCTTGCCGTTCGTTTCCTCGACAACGTCATCGACGCTTCCAACTACCCCCTGCCCCAAATAACCGAGACCGTGGGCCGCAACCGCAAAATCGGATTGGGTGTCATGGGCTGGGCCGATCTGCTTTTCCAGATGGAAATCCCCTACAACTCCCAAAAGGCCGTAGATTTGGCCGAACGGGTCATGAAATTCATTCAGGACGAAGCCCGGTCCGCTTCGAAACAGTTGGCCAAGGAGCGCGGTCCGTTCCCTGGGTATGAAGAATCCATATTCGGCAAGGCCAACCTCGGCCCCTACCGCAACGCCACTACGACCACCATCGCCCCCACCGGAACCCTGTCCATCATCGGCGGTTGTTCCTCCGGCGTGGAACCGCTCTTTGCTCTGAGCTTCGTGCGTCACGTCATGGACGGCGACAAGCTGGTGGAAACCAATCCCCATTTCGAGGCAGCCCTGAAACAGGCAGATGCTTACAGTGCCAAGCTCATGGAAGAAGTGGCCAAAAAAGGTTCCATCTCCTCCATGGATTTCCTGCCCATGAACGTGCGTAATATTTTTGTTACGGCCATGGACATCGAACCCATGTGGCACCTCAAAATGCAGGCGGCGTTCCAGAAATATACGGACAACGCGGTTTCCAAGACCGTGAACCTGCCCAACGAAGCCACGCAGGAAGACATATGGGAAATCTATTGGAAGGCCTATGAGTACGGATGCAAGGGCGTTACGGTCTACCGTGACGGATGCAAGGCTTCGCAAGTGCTGTGCACCGGAGACTCGGAAGACAAAATCGCCAAAAAGGACGACAGCATCGTCAAAGGACGCCCCGAAGTCATCTACGGCTTCACACACAAGGTAGAAACCGGACTGGGCGTACTTTATCTCACTGTCAATGAAATGGACGGCAAACCCTTCGAGGTGTTCGCCACCATCGGCAAGTCCGGCCGTTCCATCACGGCCAAGGCCGAAGCCATCGGACGGCTGGTGTCCCTTGCCCTGCGTTCGGGCGTATCCGTGCGGGACATAGTGGCCCAGCTCAAAGGTATCGGCGGAGACAATCCCAAATTCATGAAAAAGCATCTGGTGCAATCCATTCCGGACGCAATCGCCTATGTGTTCGAATCCCGATACATGCAGGGAGAACAGGTCAGCGAGGGCGTCACGTCCCTGCAGCGGGAAAGCTGCCCGGACTGCGGCAGCGACCTCGTATTTGAAGAGGGTTGCCACATTTGCAAATCCTGCGGCTTCTCCAAGTGCGGCTAGGCTGACATCCCATTCATTCGCAAAAGCACAACGGGACTGCGGTTTTCACAGCGGTCCCGTTTTTTTTATGCATCAAGCCAAAAAAAATTTCAAAGCGAAGTAACCGTTTTCCATTCCAGGACGACTAATGGCGTATGGACAACAGGCCGTCTGCCTGTTGGTCCTCCGTATAGTTCAACGCCCTTTTCGGCAGCTCCCTTGAGATATACCTCATCCTGTGTGGGAGCATGGTCGAAGCCGCACCTTTCGGGGTGCGGCATTTTTTTATGCGCCACAAAAAAAAGACGCCGACAAGGTTGCGGCGTCCTTTCTTTTTTCTTTTGAGTGGACAATCAGGCCTGGAACGATTTCACCATACCGGAAAGCTCTTCCGCCTGCGATGCAAGACGTTCAAGAGCCTGCTCCGTTTCCAGTGCAGCCCGTTCCGTTTCCACGGCAATATTATTGATCTTGTCGATGGACTGATTGATTTCCTCACTGGCCGAGGACTGTTGTTCGGCTGCTGTGGCGATGCCCTGAATACGCTCGGCGGACAATTCCGTAACGGCCACGATCTCCTGAAGCATGGAACCGGAGGTATTGGACAAATCCGTGGCTGTGGATAAATCGAGAACTGTCCGTTCCATGGCTTTCACGTTACGGTCTGCAGCCGCCTGAATGGCCTCAATGGAATCGCCCACTTCCTTGGTGGCGGTCATGGTTTTTTCCGCCAACTTGCGCACTTCGTCCGCAACCACGGCAAAACCGCGGCCGGCGTCACCTGCCCGCGCCGCCTCAATGGCCGCATTCAAAGCCAGCAGGTTTGTCTGGTCCGCGATATCGGTAATCACACCCATGATGTTACCGATGCCGCGAGCCTGCGTTTCAAGCTCGTCCATGTTTGTCCGCAAATGGTCAGCCTGCCCCTGAATGGAATTGATGGCAGCCACCGACTGATTAACGACATCCGCGCCGTCCATGGCCTTGGTCTTGGCGTCCTGCCCCTGTTCAGCGGCCTCCCCGGCATTTCTGGCCACTTCCAGCACAGTGGCGTTCATCTCTTCCATGGCTGTTGCCGTGCCCTGAATACGCTCGCGCTGGACATTGGTTCCTTCACTGATTTCATGAGCCTTGGCGTTGATGGCCTCGGTGATACCATTGATTTCGCGAACCACGGTTTCAAGCTGCCGCCCGGCTTCCACCATGCCTTCAGCCCGCGCACGTTCGGCACGATTCCGGGCCTCGTCCGCTTCCAGCATGGCCTGTTCGGCAGCGTGGGCCTTGTCTTCCGCCTCTTCGGTCTTGACCGTAATCTCGCGCATGTTGTTTTCCAGTGTGCCTGACATGTCGTTGAGCGCCTCGAAGATGTGTCCGATCTCGTCCTGACGGGTATTTTCCATACGGGTATCATAATGGCCGTCGCGAATAAGGCCCAACAATTCCACCACCCGGCGAAGCGGTCGAACCGCCAGCTTGTCCATGAAGAACCAGATAAATGCGCAAATGACGATGAGACTGAGTACGAATACGATGCCCAGACTGGTCATGGTTTTGTACACCGGCGCCATGATTTCGGCTTTTTCGATAACTCCCACGAGTTTCCAGCCGAGAACAGGAGAGGTAAACACCACACCCACACGTTCCTTGCCGTCCAACATGGTGTTCACCACCCCGGCCTCTTGGGCAAAAAACTGCTTGTAGGCCGGCGCATTCAGTTCGGAAACATTCTTGAACGCGGTTTCAACGTCCGCAGGGTTGGCAATGATCACGCCATCATTCTGGATCAGCATCACATAACCGGCTTCGCCAAGCCGTATCCGTCCGATACGATCGGTAATTTCGCCCAAAGAAATGTCCATGGCCGCAACACCGTATACGGAACCGTTGTGAATTATGGCCCTGGCCGTACTGACCATGGTATCCCCCGTGGCGGACACGTAAGCGGTGGAAAGGGTCGTTTTGTCAGGGGCCGCCAGGCCGTCCTTGTACCATGACCGCTGGCGAGGATCATATCCTGCGGGCAAAAGTTCCGGCCGGGCCGCAATGAACGCTCCCTGCCGGGTTCCAATGTAGCAATCAACATATGCTTTGTGGCTGGCAAGTATCAGCCTGTAAAATTCCTGCAAGTCCTTGCCCACGAGATCGCCGGGAACAGCATCCTTCGTGGGAACGACTGTGTCGACAAGAAAATTGGTGGTTATCTGGTCCGCATTTATCGTACGGCCGTCCATTGCAGCCATGACTGTATTTTTCTTTGCTTCATCTATGAACAGCGTTATTGCCGAGTCCACCTGCCGCAATTCCTTGGAAATTGCATGTATGGACATTTTTCGCGAAAAATCGTGTACGTCGTGCGCCGTTCTCATGAATATAATGCCGAAAACCAAAACAATCGGCACCAAAAGACCGGACATGATTTTGAGTTTGATGGATATGTTCATTTATGTACTCCAGCGTTTTTATTTGGGGAAAAAAATCCCCATCCCCTTTTCTGCTTTGCCCTCCAGCACATAACGTCAGCTTTCCCCGAAAGGGCAAAACCCTCCTTCCTCGCTGCAAACAGCCAACAATGCCGACCACAACGGAATAAACAAACAAGTTTTAAAAATACACATCACGTATATGCAAAGCCGTACATGAATCCCCAGAACAAGGCCAATAATTTTTTTGCACTTTGCGAACGGAAGTCTCAATACTGAACAAAAAAGGGGTGCCACCCATTGGTGGCTCCCCTGATTCATCGTTTTATTGCAAGCAGAATCAGCCGTTTCGGAACGACTTCACCATGTCGGAAAGCCTTTCGGCCTGCGCGGCAAGACGCTCAAGCGCCTGCTCCGTTTCCAGCGCAGCCTGCTCGGTTTCCACGGCAATGCCGTTGATCTCGTCAATGGACTGGTTGATTTCCTCACTGGCCGAGGACTGCTGCTCGGCAGCCGTGGCAATGCCCTGAATCCGCTCTGCGGACATTTCCGTCCCCATCACGATCTCCTGCAGCACGCCACCGGAGGTATTGGACAAATCCGTGGCCGTGGACAAATCCGCAACAGCGGCTTCCATGGCCTTTACGTTGTGGTCTGCGGCGGTCTGGATGGCCTCAATCGAATCGCCCACTTCCTTGGTTGCAGTCATCGTTTTTTCGGCCAGCTTGCGCACCTCATCCGCAACCACGGCAAAACCCCGCCCGGCTTCACCGGCACGCGCAGCCTCAATGGCCGCATTCAAAGCCAGCAGGTTTGTCTGGTCCGCGATATCAGTAATCACGCCCATGATGTTGCCGATGCCGCGAGCCTGCGTTTCAAGCTCGTCCATGTTTGTCCGCAGATGGTCAGCCTGCCCCTGAATGGAATTGATGGCAGCCACCGACTGGTTGACAACATCCGCGCCGTCCATGGCCTTGGTCTTGGCTTCCTGCCCCTGTTCAGCGGCCTCCCCGGCATTTCTGGCCACTTCCAGCACAGTGGCGTTCATCTCTTCCATGGCCGTTGCCGTACCCTGGATACGCTCGCGCTGGACGTTGGTTCCTCCGCTAATTTCATGGGCCTTGGCGTTGATTTCCTCGGTAATGCCATTGATCTCATGTACCACGGCTTCAAGCTGCTGACCGGCTTCCATCATGCCTTCCGACCGGGCTCGCTCCGCACGTTCCCGAGCCTCACCTGCTTCCTGCATGGCCTTTTCGGCGGCGTTGGCCTTGTTCTCGGCCTCTTCCGTCTTGGCCGTTATTTCGTGCATGTTGCTTTCCAGCTTGCCGGACATCTCATTGAGCGCTTCGAAAATGTGACCGATTTCATCGTTCCTGTTGTTATCGACATGCGTGTCGTATTGTCCGTCACGAATGAAACCGAGCAATTCCACAACACGCCTGAGCGGACGTACCACAACATTCTCGACAAATATCCAGACAAAGGCACAGATAACGATAAGGCTGATGACGAACACAAGAGCCAGATTGGTCATGGTTTCATATACAGGAGCCATGATTTCGGCCTTTTCGATAATGCCCACAAACTTCCAGCCCAACCCAGGGGAAGTATGCACAACACCGACGCGGTCCGAACCGCTCAACACGGCATCCACAGCCCCTTTGTCCTGTTCGAAAAACCGCCTGTACGCTGGTTTGTTGATATCGTTTACGTTTTTAAACAGGGTAGCCTTGTCTCCCGGATTGGCGATGACAACACCGTCATCCTGAATAACCATGACATGACCGCGTTCGCCCAGGCGGATTTCATCCAACTGCTTGGTGATTTGGCCCAAAGAAATGTCCATGGCCGTGACCCCATACAAGGTGCCGTCATGCACAACAGCCTTGCTGGTGCTGATCATGGCTTCGCCGATGGTTCCCATGTAGGCCTTGGAGATGACCGTCCTGTCCGGTGATGCCAAAGCATCCTTGTACCACGGGCGCTGGCGGGGGTCATACCCGGCGGGCATGGTATCGTCGCCGCTGATCACAAAGGCCCCTTGCCGCGTGCCGATATAGCAATCGACATACGCCTTGTGATTTCGCAAAATCAGCCGATAAAACGTCCGCAACTGTTTTCCCAACGCATCTCCCGGGAAAACCTCATTGGATGCGCGTTTGGTCGGAGAAAGAAAATTGGTCTGGATTTCATCCGCACGTTCCGTACGCCTGTCTTCCGCAAGCATGGCTGTATTCATGCGGGCTTCATCCATAAACAAAGTCAAGGTATCATCAATATGTGACAATTCCTTTTCAATGGCATGGACCGACATATCCCGGGAATGGCGATAAACGTCATATGCCGTAATAGTGAAAATCACGGCAAAAGCGAAAGAAATAGGAACGATAAAACCTGCGAGGATTTTCAATTTAATGGAAATCTTCATTTATACCCCTTTTTTTTTTCCGCTGTGCTGTTTCCAGACAAGCACAGCCCCCAGCATAAAAGGCCTCCCCACAGAGGCCGGGACGCGGTCCCCCACAAAAAATTTGCGCCTGCGTTCACACGCTGTCAAGGTCATAATCTTTTCCTCAAAAAACCCTGCCGTTTGCCAAAAACATCCGAACCGAAATTCCCGGTTTATGCTGACTGCAAACCTGCAAGGAGGCAGTCATGAACAAACAGAGCAGGCAGAGGCAATGGATCAGATACGAAGACGGCTCCTACGAACCGGTTCGCATGAGTGGCGACATCCTTAACAAAAAAAGGGGATCAGGCATACCCCTTTGGTGGATCATGGACATGCCAAAGAACTGGATGCCCCAGCACAATGGCTACATTTACACCAGCAATCACCCCAGCGGGGCCTTGAGTCGCCGTTTTGACGAAAACACAGCAGACCTGTTTACCAAAAAGGCTTCTTTGCCATGAACGCATCACCATTCACCGAAACTGGGCGACCTCCCCCCGAAATTCTCATTGCACAGGCCGCCATTTGCCGCATGATGGCAACATGAACGCACCGGACACCAGCCCGACCCTGTTGCTCTCCACAGGGAGCCTGTTCCATTTGCCGCTTCCCCTTGTGGCGCATTTGGCTACAGGCTCCGGTTTTGGCGGTCTCGAACTCATCGTCAACGATCCGGGGCTACAGCCGGGACCGGCCATGGAGGCGGTGGACACCGTTTGCCCCGTACGCAGCCTGCACGCCCCATTCCGGCAATGGTCCCGATGGGGCGGACACCTGAATTCGTGGAAAGCGACCACAACGCTCGCCAACGCCCTGCCCCAATGCGATCACATAACCCTGCATCCGCCCACAGACAGGCTCTCAACCATGATTCAGAACCGTTGGTTCACCCGCGCCCACGATCTTTCCCTGTTGCTGGATGCCAAAGGACGGCTCAGATATTCGTTGGAAAATCTGCCGTGGGCACAGGCCCCGCCGTTCGGCCGGGACGAATTGGACAAGCTTGTGGCCCAATGCCGCAAAAAAAACGTGGGCATGACCTTTGATGTCTGTCACATGGGAGTAAGCGGATACAACGTGCTTACTGCACTGGACAGGATTCCTGTCGAAATGATTTACAACGTGCATTTTTCCGATGCACGGGCCTATCGCGAACACATGGCTCCGGGAACCGGAGATCTTCCTCTTGACGACTTTCTTGTCCGGCTGGGCAGCCGGGGCTATGCGGGGCATCTGACGCTGGAGCTGGAACCAGCGGCTTTTCCCGAACAGGAAACGGACATTGAAACCATGCTCAAGGCCATTCGCGTTCACATGGAAACCGTCGTGTGCCAGCACTGACGACTCCCACTTCCCCGGCACAGCAAAACAAAAAAGCCCACAACCGTAAGGCTGCAGGCTTCTTCAGAATTTCAACGCGAAGCTTACGGCGCGGCAGATTCGTCCGGCGATGCGGAGCCTTCAGGGTCTGTTTTTGAAGAAGCAGGGGGTGTGGCTTGCGGCTTCATACCTTTGACAAGCGGCTTGGTACGTTCAGTACGCAACATGCCCACATTCACGGCGATACTATCATCGCCCCGGCGCACAACAAAAACCAACGGTTTCTTGTTGTCATGAGCGCGTACTCCCGCCAGATGAATATCCCGCAGGGAATCCAGAGCAACACCGTTGGCCTCCTTCAAAATATCTCCGGGGCGTAAACCGGCCTTATCCGCACGGGAACTGCGTGAGACCGATTTGACCACAACGCCGCGTTCAAGCACCATGAGCAGCATTCCCATGCGCGAACGGTACTGATCCGGACTGTAGAAAAAAGCGTCTGCCCGTTGCGCATCAAAGGGCTCGCCCCGCCACGGCATAATAGAAAAAATCCTGGCGTTCGGGTCCAACAGCCGTATCCGTCGCTCAATGCCCCAGCCGTTTTCCACATGGCCGCTCCCGGCAATAACCAGAACAGGCCAGTTAAAACGGGTTCGCAGGGCCACAGCCTCCTCGGCCATCTTGCTGTCCCATACGGACTGCACGGTCACGAACCGTTCCCACTGGGTAGCGTTGTCCGCATCAAGCTCCTGATGCATGCCCATGACCTCGCGCAGGGAATCCAGCTGTTTTTCCAAAGGACGGATGATACGCCCCGGCATCAGATCGCGCTGGTCCTCGTTCAAGGCTTCCAATCCATTGCGGCCGATGGTTCGCGCCACATCCGGCGACACGTTCAGGGCTGCCACAGGGAGGCTGTCCTTTTGCGCCAGTTCGAAAAGGCCACGAAACAGGGCAAAGGGGAATCCCCAGCGATTTTTCCAGTCCAGTTCCTGAGGCAGTTCATCCACGGGAACAAGGCCCTCGGCAAAATCGTCCAGCACAGGATTCTTGTCTACCGCAACCATCTCCAACCCGACCGCAAGGGGATTGTCTCCAGCGCACAGCGCCTCGGCAAGCTGTTGCTGGATCTTGTGATCCAGCGGATTCCTGTGTCCTTCGCCCACAAGAATATAATTGGCGCCCCGCGCTGCATCCGCAACTTGTTCCAAGGTCATGGCGTCACCCGAACAACCCAGAAAATCGCCAGGGTCCGGCAAAAACGTCACGGCCATGGGTTCAGGATCCACCGTCACCGCTGCCGTGCGCGGCGTGCAGGCGCATGCGCAGGCAAGAGCGAACAGAAGAAGCAGAAAGGGGAATATACATTTGAAGCGATGTAACGATTTCCTCTGCATGAGGCTTCATCCTTTGTTCAGCTTGAAGTTCGATGATTCCGGAGCATGATACCATATGGCCATGGGCAGGCCGCAGCCATCCAGAGGCGGCGATTCCGGCAAGCTCTGCAAACGCCCTTTGCTGGCGCAAATCCCCAACACCAGAGCGTCCAGCACGTCGTCCTCGGACAATGTACCGCGCGGATATGCGGCCATGGAGGTTCGCAGCAACTCTTCCGACCGCGCAAAATGGGCCTGAAGAACATGCAGCCGGTCCAACCCGCCAAGCAGCGTTTTCTTGTAATGGTCCATGGGCGCACCATGCAAGGCCGCAAAGCATAATTCAGGATGGGCCTCGCGCACAATTTTCGCACGGTTAATGTCACGGCGCAGAACTTCATCCACCTGCCTGATCTTGCTCACGATATTCCACGCCTGCCGCGATATGCCGCGACCACACAATTGTCGGCTGGTCTCGTTGGCCTGTGAATGATCAGGGCAATCAAGCAACTCGCGTAACGGAGGTGCAAACACGCTGGACTTGCGAGGCCCAAGCATTGAGCGGGCGTGCATGTCCGCAGCCCGAACAGGCATGGTCGCGTCCGGCAGGCCGATAGGCATATCCACCAGCATGGAACGGGCTTCTTCATGGGCTTGCCACAGTTCGGAGAAGGTGTCGAACACTTGCACCACCGTTGCACTGCCTTTACGGAATACCACGGCGACCCAACCGCCGGCACAGCCGTCAACGCCGATGTATTTCATGAACATCTCCGTTGCATTTGGCACTCATGGGCAAAACGTACCCGCCCTCTCGACA
>Ga0207831_100204_pt1 | contig 29114 bp, 16 predicted proteins | sample TtanPargueraPR_7_FD_187741 | JGI IMG/M metagenome (GOLD analysis project Ga0207831, IMG submission 187741) | Aerobic enrichment media microbial communities from Bioluminiscent Bay, La Parguera, Puerto Rico - Tt and M1 (2) (SPAdes) | ecosystem: Environmental > Aquatic > Marine > Unclassified ...
GGTGCAGGAGGGCGGCCATGGCGCGGAGCGTCGAGGACTCCCGCCGGTCGAGAATCTCACGCAGGTCGAATCCCAAAAGGCGCTTTTCCTGCCACTTGCCGCGGTCCACCAGCACCGCCATGCCGTGCGAGAGCAGCAGCACCCAGCGGGGCGGCTCGTCCATGCGGAAGATCTCGTCGTCGAGCAGTTCCTCGAGCGTTGCGTCCAGCGCCCGCGCATCGTCAGGGATGTTCTCCGGGTACTGCTCGGGCAGCAGATTGAGATCGAGGGGATTCGCCTCGCCGTTTTCCCCCGCCCTGCCGTTCACCGGTGCCACCTCGACCGCCCAGAGCAGCGGTGAACCGTTTGTTCGCCGCAGGTTGCAGAGCACCGGGATGCTGCGTTCGGCGGCGGCCACGACCTCGCGTTTCACCGGATAGCCCAGCGCGTGCAGCAGGGAGGCGTTGAAGGGCTGCTGGAGATCCAGTACTTCCGTGGCGCCCCGGGCCTGCTCGAGTTCACGCCGGCTTTCGAAGAACATCTGCCGGAGTCCGCCCAGCGCATCCCACGGCGCGCGGAAGTCCTTTTCCTCCTTCGCACGGCGGGACCATTGCGAGAGCACTTCCTTCACATCACCCTCGAGGATGTCGCTCAGGTAATGCGCCGAGTAGAACTCGTTCTGGTTGATGATGCCGGTGAGGTTGAGGGACATGGAACGTAAAGGCGTAAAGGGTGAAGACGTAAAGGCGTAAAGGGTGAAGACGTAAAGGCGTAAAGGGTGAAGGGTAAAGTCGTTGTTTGTGTCTATGATGAACCGGTGATGACGGCGGCGACGCGGATGTAGGGGGTGGACTCGGTGGTCATGACGTCTTTCACCCACTGTTCGTGTTCGTTGAAGATGCGGTCGAGGCGGCGGAGTTCATTTTCGCGGCGCTGTGCCCACATGGCCTGCACTTTTTCGCCCGCGGCGTCGTAGCGCTGCTCGAGCTGCCGCTGCTTCTTCTCGCGCAGCTTGCCGAGGCGCACGAGCTGTTCGGCCAGGCGTGCTTTCATGCGCTCGTCGAAGTCGTCATGCCGGTCCTGCATCCACGACCGCGCGCGCTCCACCGCCTCGGGCAGCAGTGTTTCCAGCTCCGCGATGTCGATCGCCAGACCGGCATTCGGCAGTTTGCCGTCCGCCAGTCCGGTACGCCGGAGCAGATCGTCGAAGTCCATGATGTCTGCGAACTTTCCGTCGCGGAAGCGCACACCGCACCAGTGCTGCAGGACGGTCTGTCCGCGACGGTTCGGGATGAGGCAGGAGATGACCACGATACTCTCACCGGGATCCAGCTTCCCTTCGAGCGGCAGCACGGGCGCCTCGCCGCGGCGGTAAGCGGAGAGGATGCCGTCGCCCAGCCAGTCCATCACCGGATGCAGTTCCCAGAGATACTGCAGCTTGGGCCAGGCCTGTTCGTCCTGCCGGCAGCGCGCGACCTCGTCCTGGATCGCCGCGGTGTTCGTCGTCAGCACGAGCTCCCGCGTCTCGGGGAGAATTTCCTTCGGCTGGAAGCGATAGCGCTGCAGGAGGTCCTCGGGCATCTGCAGGCGCGCGACGTCTTCCCCGGTATCGTAGCCGAATGCGAACTCCTGTCCGCGCCGTTTGCGCACGGACTGCACGGCCTCGCGGAGGAAGCTCATGTCATCGGGGAACAGCGTCGCGGGACGCCGACATCGCTTGGACGGCGAGGGCGCGTCATCCGCCGGCTTCCCGCCGAGCAGGATTTCGAGCAGGCTCACGTCGGCCTCCCCCTCGATCATGCTGTTGAACTCTTCCTCCCCTGCCTGCTCCTCCACGGCCGCGGCCACGACACGCTCTTCGTCATCCACGTCGGCCAGTCCCGTGAATTCCACCGGATCGCCGATGTTCTCGTGCACATGCTGATCCTTCTCGATGAGCAATTCGAGAATGCGCCTGTCCCCTTTGATGCGTTCGCTCGTGCTGTCGGTAAGCAGATACAGGATCTGGGGATCGCGCTGCTGTCCGTAGCGATCCACGCGTCCGTTGCGCTGCTGGAAGCGGATGAGCGACCAGGGAATGTCGAAGTGAATCATCCGGTGGGACAGGTAGTGCAGGTTGATGCCTTCCGATGCCACGTCCGATGCCAGCAGCAGTCGTACCGGCGCATTGTCACGCCCGAAATCCTCCACCACGCGGTTCTGATCCACGTCCGGGAGTCCGCCGTGCAGGATTTCCACCTGCTCCCCGGTGAGACCGAGGTCCTTCGGCAGGTGCTCCTCGAGGAAGCGCAGCGTGGCGATGCGCTCGGTGAAGATCACGAGGCGATCACGTGCGTCGCTGCCGTCCCACCCGTGCGCGCCGTCCCCGCGCAGCAATTCGAGCAGGCGCGCGTACTTGCTGAAATCCTCCCTGCCGATGGCGTCAACCAGGTATTGCAGTTCCGCCAGCTGGCGCGCATCATCGGCGAAATCGTCCGCATCCTCCCGCTTTTCGATCGTGCGGATGCGGTTCGCGAGCGTCTCGGAGCAGGCGGCCGGACTCGACAGCAATGACTTTTCCAGCGTCGTGCGGAACAGTTGTCCCGCCCCCTTGCCGCGATCGACTCGCCCGAGCTTCAGCTCCGCCAGGCGCTCGAACGCGGCCTCCTCGGCGGGAGTCGCCTCGGCGTGGGCGGTGTGTACCGTGCGGGGACGGAAAGACTGCAGCACCTGCGAGCGTACGTCTTTTTTGTGCCGGCGGATGAACAGTCCGCGGATATCCTCGCGCGTGTAGTTGTCCGGATCCGCGATGGCCGTCGGATCGAGCATGTTCATCAGCGAGGCGAACGACCGCGGCTTCCCGTCATGCGGCGTGGCGGTGAGCATGATGAGCGCATCGGAGCGTTCGGCGAGCAGCCGCGCCAGGCGGTGGCGCAGGTTGCGCGTGCCGCGATGCGCGACGGAGTGCGCTTCGTCGATCACGATGACATCCCACCTGCTCTGCTCCAGCCAGGACCGGTACTCGTGGTCCTGCTTCAGCGTATCGATGGAGATGATACTGCGGTCATAGTAGTAGAAGGGATTGTGGTTCGCCGGGATGCGACCGCGGATGCGCTGGATGCCCACGGAGTCGAGGCGCACGAGCGGTATGGTAAAACGGCTCCACATTTCCTTCTGGAACTGCGTGAGCATGCTTTTCATCGTGATGACGAGAATGCGCTTGCCGCGTCCACGGCGGATCAGTTCGCTCAGAAGGATACCCGCCTCGAGCGTTTTGCCGAGTCCCACCGCATCCGCCAGCAGGATGCGCTGCCGCGGCTGTTCCAGCGCCTGCAGGGCGGGCTGCAGCTGATATTCCACCAGGTCCATCGCCGCCCGGTGACCGATGCACAGATCGCCATCCGTCGGCGGCGTGCGGCGCAGCAGCGCCTCGATATACAGGCGCGTATCGCGGAATCCCGGCGAGTTGTCCGGCACCAGCGCCGTGCGTGCCGGATCCATCACCTCGATCGCATCCTCGATCTGCGTCAGGAAAATCGCCTCCCGGTCACGCACGATATCCGACACCCCCGTCACATGGATCGCATGTCCCCCATCACTCGCGGCATCCACGCGCTTGATAATCCACTCCGCATCCCGGACGAGTATTCGGAGTCCGGGCGCGAGGTTGTGTTTGGATGTCGTATCAGATCGGGGCATGAATAAGAGCTTCACTCAAAAACATCATAATACTCCCGCAGTGCCTTGCGCCACCCCGCCAGGCGGGTGCGGTATTCGCTGAATTCCTCCTCCGTGGCGACGCGGGCGTCTTCGACCTTGTAGCCGCCGGTGCCGGTGGCTTCGAGGGCGATGAGGATTTTGGCGCGCTCCTTGAGCGGACCAATGAGGTATTCTCCTCCCAGCAGCACTTTGCGCCAGAGGTATGTGTCCGTCACATCGGTATAGTCGTCCTCTCCGTATCGGAAACTCACGGGGACGCTGATCTCGGCGTTTTCGAGCAGGTCGAGATAGGCCGCGTAGGCGAATTCGTCCCTGATGGGATTCGACCAGCTGGATGTCTGCAGTCGGATGCGGTACGGAACCGCCGGGGAGCTGAACCATTTGTTCTCGCAGTATTGCTCAAAGAAGGTATCGGCCTTGTCCTCCCTGACCCGGGGCACGCGGGGTGCGACGCCGAGGTCCGGGAATTCACTGAACAGGAGCTGCAGGGGCAGATACATCTCGGTCAGGATATCCTTCCCTTCCGATCGCCATCCGGCATCCCCCTTCCAGAGACTCTCGCCCGCACGGTTCTGCAGGGTAAGTGCGAGGGAGTATTCAACCTGCATTTCGGGACGGTTGGACTGTACAACCTTGCTCGCGCTGCCGCTCGAGGATGCCGCAATGCCGATCAATGCGGCGATTGCGACACCAACACTGCCACTTTTCGAGTTCGACGAATTCGCGGCCGCCAGTCCGGCCAGGTACGAGGACGCAACCGCGCGGTTCTCCATGACCGTCGTGGAGCTCATCGTCATCTGCGATCCCGCGCGGTACGAGAGTGTCAGGATCAGATCCGCGTCTCCCTGCGCGCGTTCGAATCCCCTCCTGCCGAGAAGGTCCTCGACAATTATTCCCATCTGCTTCTCGATGATTGCGGGCGAACCCACAGTCGTGTGATCCTCGCCCTCGACACGCAGGACGTATGGTCCGGGGTCAACGGACTCCAGCGTACCCACGGTCCGCGTCCACGGCCGCCAGACCGGGATCAGCGTCGTTGAGGAGCAGGCGCCCAGCGCCATGCCCGAAACAATGATCAATGGAAGTACTGCGTTCTGGAACGCCGGATTTAATCTCATACCTCAACCCCGGAAGGCCACACTATCAGGTCATGAATCAATGACCTGACGTTACGAATTCCGGACAATAAAGTCAACATCTTACCACAGCAAAATTCCTGTTTTCGGCCCATCGCGGATATCTCAACCCGGAAAGACCTATATAATAGATAGCCAACTGGAATTTTACCCGGGTAAAATAGGGTTTTTACCCGGGTAAAATTGCGAGTTTTAGGATATGTTAAAACATGGAATCCCTCAGCGAACCCGCTGAAACACGGGGCCGCCGGGGATTCGAGGGATTATTTCGCGAGCAGCATCCGGATCGTGCGCACGATGCCGCGGTATTCGATTCGGCAGAGATAGATCCCTGAGGGATGCTCTCCGGCGGAGAAGATCACACGATGCAGACCTGCAGTAAAACGGGCGTCGGCGAGGGTGGAAAGCTCCCGGCCGAATGCGTCGTACACGGCGATGCGCACGTGTCCCGCCGCCGGAATGACAAACGGGATGGTGGTTTCCGGATTGAACGGATTCGGGTAGTTCTGGTGCATCGCGAACGTCCGATCCGGAATGCCGCCGCCGATATCCGTGGGTGTGGTGATCTCGAAGCTGCCCTGGCTGACGTCGAAAATGAGTTCGTCGTCCACATCGGTGATGCGGATCCGGCCCTGCAGCGTGAGCTCCGAGGGAACCGCCCAGGCGTAGATGCCGGTGCTGGAGACGTTGTCGGCGATCTCGGTCCAGGTCGATCCGTTGTCGCTGCTGTATTCGAGAAGCACGCGCGCCACGTTGACGCTGGTCCACTGAATACTGAAGGTGGATCCGGCCTCGATCTTTTCGCCGCCGTCGGGCGTGGTGAGCGTGACGGATTTGTTCGGCACGATGCCGAACTGCGCGTCGCTGATGTCGAATACCGAAGCGTCATCGTAATCACTGATGCGCACATAACAGACGTCGGATGGATGGTTCGGGATCAGCCAGTCCCAGCTGCGTTTCTCGGCGGGAACCGGACCGGCGATTTCCTCCCACGACTGCATGTCGTCATACGAGTACTCGATGCGCACTTCATCGACGTTGAAGGAGTTCCACGTGATCAGGCGCGATGTGCCGATGCGCCAGACTTCGGGACCGTTCGGCGTGAGCACTTCGATGTTCGGCGGTCGGCGGATTTCAAATACGCCGTTGCTCATGTCCGAGACGCCGGTATTGTCTTCGTCCCGCAGCAGCACGTAGCAGGTGTCGGACGGCGTGTCCGGGATATCCCACGCGTATTTCCCGTCACCTGCCGGCACACTGCGCGCAACATTCACCCAGCTACGCCCGCGGTCGTGCGAGTAATCGATGCGGATGCGCTGCACGCCCCTGCTCGTCCACGTGATGTAGCGCGACGCGCCTACATCCCACATTTCACCGCCGTTTGGCGTGACCACGCGGAGCGGTGCGTCGTAGATCTCGAAGACCGCGTCACTGACGTCCTCCGCATGACCGTCGACATCCGTCAGCCGCACGAGGCACTGCGTGGATACCACTTCGGGCACGTCCCATATCAGCGTCTGCCGAAATGCCGGGAAGCGCTCGGCGATACGCGTCCAGGAGAGACCCGCATCCGAACTGAAATCCAGGTTGACATACGAAACGCTCGATGCAGTCCACCGGATATTTTCGCGGGATCCCACCATCCAGCGCTCCCCGCCGTCCGGCGCGATAAGTACGAGCTCAGGGCGGCGGGAGATTTCAAACATGGCATTTGAGATGTCCGTCAGCGAACCGTCATCGGTCGCCGTCACGCGCACCCGGCACTGTTTCGATGGCGTGTCGGGGATAACCCAGTCGTGTCTTCCCGCCGAGGCCGGCACCGCCTGCCGCACTACGGCCCAGCTCGCGCCATCGTCGGTGGAATATTCGAGCGACACTTCCGCGATGCCGCTGGACTGCCAGGAAATGCGGTTCGTATCGCTCACGTACCAGACCTCGCCGCCGTTCGGGCGGATGACGCGCAGGTCGCGCAGAATGCGGATTTCGAAGTAGCCGTCGCTCACATCCTCGAGCGCGGGGTCCGTAACGTCGCGGATGCGCAGGAGGCAGTCGGTCGACGGTGTCGACGGCACAGTCCACGCCATCTGTCCGGTCGTCGCGTCAACGGAATCGGCGATGCGCTCCCAGGAGCCGCCGCCGTTGAAGGAATAGTCGATGGTCAGGAGTGTCGTCGCCGGTGCGTACCACTGGAGCGTGAACGAATTGCCGGCCGTGAGCACTTCTCCGCCATTCGGTTCCACGACGGTGATCTCCGGCGCCGGCGCTTCGATGGTAAACGCCGCGTCGCTGACGTCCAGCACGGACGGATCATCCTCTGAACGCACGCGCATGAAGCATTCGGTCGACGGCGCGTTCGGCACCGTCCACGCATAGCTGCCGGACGCCGCATCCACTCCCGTAGCGGCCTGGTTCCACGTCGCCCCGTTGTCGGTGGAGAAGAAGAGGTCCACCTTCCCCGTAACCGTTCCGCTCCACTGTATCGCCTCGGTGTCACCCACGGTGAACACTTCGCCTCCGTTCGGACGAAGGAGTGTGAGACCCCCGGGCTGCTCGATGGTGAATACCGCATCGCTCATGTCACTGACGGTCGGATCCACGGCTGAGGAAATCCGGATGCGACACTGCGTCGAAGGTGTCGCAGGGACCGACCACTGGTAGCTGCCGCCTGATGCGGGGACCGAGGAAACAACAGGGAGCCATGACGTTCCGTCATCCGTGGAGTAGTCGATTGCGACCGTACTGATGTTGTCCGATGTCCACGTTACCGTCTGCGTCGTACCGACAACCCACGTTTCACCGCCGTTCGGTTCCGTTACCTCTATACCTGGCGTTGCGACGTGATCCTCGAATTCGAGGAACCATATTTCTTTTGATGAAGGATATGTGTGATCGAGATTATAATGCAGGCCAAATGCGATAAGCCTCTTGCGTGCGGTGTCACTGAACACCCTTGCTGCGAGGAACGGCTGCGGTTTGGGCTGCTCAACCGGCAGAAGATTGTAGTTCTGCGGCGCGGTTGATGAAAACGTATATGCCTCATTGGTATACGACGCCGAAGGATTACCTCGTGAATCTACCAGCCGCCCCCCCACTGTATAGAAATCACCTCTATATCGTACGAGGTAATTGTTCGCCCAGTAGCGCGTATGGGATGTGTCGAGGAGCTTTGTCCACTTGCCGTTAGATACTGTGTAGGAGTAGATACCGTTGTTATTGAAATTACCTGCTCCGTTCCCTCCTATCATGAAAAAGGCGTCCATAGAAGGCTCATAGGCGAGGGATGCTCCTGCTGTCGGCGGTGGGATATCTCCTGAAGCGGGTAAGGACACCCATTTGCTTGTACTGTAATCAAAGTATCGAAGAACATTTTTAAAGGAACCACCACCATACCCACCAAAGGTAACAATTCTGTCTCGTTTGGTATCATGGGCAATGCCACCAGCATACGCATCGGTGATCCGCGCCGACGTAAGTTCGTTCCACTGCAGTGAAGCCAAATCCAACTCCGCAGTCATATAATAACCGCTGTGCCACATGATCAGACGATTGTTTGCATTATCAAAATGCAGACCGTAACTGTCTCGTGGATGCTCATCAATCCACGCGGGCTGATTGGTTGTCGATGTGCTGCTCCAGACACCTGTCGATAAATCCAATGACCATAACGTGCCATTTGATCTCTGGATCAGATGGATTGTATTGGCAGCTTCATCGAACACCGGGACGGTCACTCCCGAGGGATATCCCAGGCCGGTCATCGGCGGATCATTTGATGTAGAGAGCTGTCTCCATTTGGGATACTTTCCTGTTGATCCACCGCTGACATCGCATCTCCAGAGATCACTGCGAACGTAGTTCGCACCATTTTCATATCCCCACGCACCGAATGTGATGATCTCATCCGGCCCGGTTTCCCAAGCCCATTTGATACGCCGTGGGGTCGGACAATTTGACGGACTTGGAATGCCAACCGTTCCATAGCTCCCGGGTTGATTTATCCCCTGCTGTCCGTGCATCCAGACCCACTGGTTTGTCGAACGGTCAAATTTCCAGGTATCATTGAATGTTCCATTGAATACACCTGGAATATTCAGACAGCCTCCGAACATCCAGAAATCGCCCCTGCTGTCGACCCATGCAGGTGACCAGTATCGCCCGCCGGGCGTATTCCCGGCGGCAGCAACCCCCTTGTTCCCATAGGAAGCGCTTTCGTCGACATCTTTTGATCCGGCAATCCAGGTCCATTCTTCAGTCACCGGATTGAAACGCCACATATCGCTGACATTTCCCTGCTGACCGCTTGCATTGATCCCGCGTCCTCCGTACAGCCAGAGATTGCCACTCTCATCAACCCACGTCGCCGGATTTCTCCGCGAACTGGGAAGGTAGGATGATGAAGACTGGCCTTTTGTGCCATAAGTACCCGTATGATTTTTCGTGTTCGTTCCGCCCACCCAGCGCCACTGCATCAGCGTCGTGTTGAATTGCCACATTGTGTTGTAGTGCTCCCCTTCGAAACCTCCTGCGAAGAGCCAGATATTATCATTTTGGTCAATCCATATTGCCGGATACGGCAGTGCTGGCGGCTTATTCGCAGCGTCATAAACTCCTTTTGTCCCCAGCACGGCAGGCTGCTTTACCTTTTTATGACCCTTCACATAATGCCAGAACCCAGAATTCAGATCCAGGTACCAGAGATCACCGAGAGTGCCAAATCGTCCATCTTCATCATACCCGGCGCCACCATAGAACCAAAGCCTCCCCTGTGAATCTGTTACTGTCATGCAGCTTTCTCGGGATCCGGGGTGAATATCCGCAGGATTCGACGCCGAATAGACACTACGAACGCCTGTTGCATTCGGTCCGGACAACCAGCGCCACTGCATCGTCGCGGGATCCAATTCCCAAACATCAGCATACCGCTTCACACGATGATCGAGTCCACCATAAAGAATCAGCCTCCCATCCCTTGCCGTCCACATCGCCGGTGCGGTTCGTGCACCAGGTGTGTTCGCCGGTGCATACACCCCTTTTGTGCCATGAACAGCAGTCTCACTGTGCTGGTTGGATCCTCCAACCCACGTCCACTCCTGTGCAGACAGACGAGAGGACAGCAGAATAAACGGAAGAATAAGCAAGAATCGCGCGTACCTGAGCAGCATCGTTTACCTCATTGCTTTGTGGAGGAGGCAGCCGGCCTGTTGTGACGGTTTCACCGTCATCTACCGGACGGAAGAGTTGTTTCCCTCTATTATTGCGGACAAAAAGAGCTTCTGGTGAAAAATGATCTCCGCAACTTTCACCAAAAGCGTGATCTGTCTGCAATAGAGCACTGTCCATCGAATCAATCTTGAGAGGAGGATCATATCCATGCGCACTTTCTACCGTTTCAGTCTCGCAGTGGCATTCTTCGTGCTCACTGTTTTCACAGCTCATGCACAGAACCACGTGCTTGTGCTCGACGGCAACGACAACATCGATCTCCCGGAAACGGCAACCATGGCGTCGCCTTCATCGGCGATCACAATGGAGGCACTGCTGTACCTGGAGTCCTACCAGGACGGAAACATCATCGCGTCGGGGAATCAGAACGACTACAGTTTTGCCGTCCGGACGGACAAAAAGCTCTATGTGCACCTGTATGGCGTATCGACGGGAACGACCGAGTTCGTCGGGCAGCATCCGCTGGCGCTGCATGTGTGGCATCACGTTGCGTTCACGTTTGACGGCACACACGGACGCTTCTACATCAATGGCGTGCTCGATGCCGAAATCGCACGTTCAGGCAGCATACAGACATCGCCGCAGTCCGAGCACTACTCCATCGGCAGCACGTTCTACAACGGCTCGTACAATTTCTTCACGCACGGGAAACTCGACGAGGTGCGGCTGTGGGATGTTGCGCGCTCGCAGGCGCAGATCCAGGCGAACATGTGCGCCGCCCTTGGCGCGAACGACAGGAACGGACTGCTCGGCTACTGGCAGTTCGAATCCGCCTATGCGGATGCATCGGGAAACGCCAACCACGGCATCCCCGTCGGCAATGCCTCAATCGCCGCCGAGGATGTGGATGTCTGCTCCTCTCCTGTCTGGCGGCAGCTTGCCACGACGAACGATCCTCCGGGAAGCGGGTTCGGTTATCCGACCGGCTATTCCGTCCCGGTTTTTGATGCTGCATCGAATGTCATCATGATTGTGAATCAGGCAAACGGCTATCTGTATACGCTCGACCTGCAGACTGGGGACTGGACGGAGACTGTAACGACCAACCGACCGGGCTGGCTGAACTGGGTGAATGGCGATCCCAATGGTCTGCATTTCGATACGCAGCGGAATAAGCTGTACTGCTGGCATTCGGGATTCTTTTACACTGCAAGTCTTGATCTTGCCACCCACCAATGGTCGACGCTGACGACAGTGAAAGCAGATGATGCGTTTGCTAGCGGACTGACCTACGACAGCAAACGAGATCGCATGGTGAGCTTCGGCGGTTACGGAATGTGGAGCTACAAGAACAGGCTGCGCTACTACGACAAAAGCCTGAATACGTGGTCGAACTACCCGGCATCAGGCAGTGTGCCTGGACCCAGCACCGCGAATTCCATCGTGTACGAACCCGGTATGGACAAGGTGTTCATGGTCGGGGGCCATTCAAACAACGACTGTGATATCCCCGGTATCTATTCCTACGATCTGACCACGCAGACATGGACCAAGCACCTCGATCCCGATCCCACACATCATCACGGTTGGAATAACCTTTCCTTCATGGACGGCAGCATGTATGCGGCAGGGGGCAGAATTCTGGGCTGCGGATTCCCGACACGACCGAATGCCGCATCATACACGAATGACGTCTTTACATTCAGCAGCAGCGGACCATATCAATTCGATGTCCTGCAGGTTTCCGGTATGCGCCCCGAACCCTTCGATCCGGTGCGCGTTTTTGCCGATCCGCAGCGAAGCCGACTGATTGTTTTTGGTCCCCGCTACAACCTCCACATCGGCAGCCCGACCACGAAGGAAGTCTGGTTCCTCGAATGGGATGTCGATCCCATCGCGGATGCCGGTCCCGATCAGACAGTCGAATGTACCGCGGAGACGAAGACGAATGTGCTGCTCGACGGAAGCGGCTCCTCGGACCCGAACAACATCACGCTCACATACGAATGGTCACTCAACGGCAGTACGATTGCCGGTCCGACCTCGAATGCCTCATCGGTTGTGAGTCTTCCGGTCGGTGTACATACAGTTACGCTCACGGTAACAAATGGATCGAATCATTCAGCAACGGACGACGTCGTCATCACAATCGAAGACAATACCCCGCCGAGCATCGGTCCGCTCGCCGACGTGACCGTGCCCACCGATCCCGGTGTCTGCACGCGCAGTACTGCCACGCTGTCGCTTACCCCTCCGGCGGTTACGGACCTCTGTTCGTCTGCGATCACGCTGACAAACGACGCACCGGCTGTGTTTCCGCTCGGAAGCACGACGGTGACGTGGACCGCCACCGACGGGTATGGCAACATATCATCTGTACAGCAGCTGGTGACCATCATCGATGACACTCCGCCGCAGATTGCGGTTACACTTTCGCCCGGCATGCTCTGGCCCCCGAATCACAAGATGAAGACGATCAGCGCCGTTGTAACGGTCTCGGACAACTGCACCGCGACATATACCCTGCATTCCATTACCAGCAACGAGCCGGACAACGGCCTCGGCGACGGCGATACTGAGAACGACATCCAGGGGGCTGTGTACGACACGGACGACCTTTCGTTCTCGCTGCGCGCGGAGCGCTCCGGCCTCGGCAGCGGGCGCGTATACACGATCGTCTACCGGGCGGTGGACGGCAGCAGCAACGAGAGCTTCGCACAGGTGACGGTGACAGTGCCGCATGCCATGAACAAGGATGATGCCCCGATTGCCGGAGAGGCAGCACTGCGGCTCGAACAGAATTATCCGAATCCATTCAATCCCTCCACCCTCATCAGCTACACTGTACCTGAACGCGGCCACGTGCACCTGAGCGTGCATGATCTCCTTGGACGAAGCGTACTGACTCTGGTCGATCAGGTGCAGAAGTCAGGTACATATCATGAGCCTCTGTCCCTGCACGATCAGCCGAGCGGAACCTACATATACCGACTCGACTGGAACGGCCAGACCCTGATGCGGCAGATGGTATTGAAGAAGTAATTCCTTTCTGTAAACAATCGGCCAAACGCTTTGAATGCACAGAACCCCGCTTCGGCGGGGTTCTGTGCATTCCTTCATGATTCCTCTGCTGACGTCGTTGCATGTGGCAACATTACGGAATATTAATGCTCCTTATCTTGATATTCACACCTCCTTCTACTATAATATGACAAACTTGAGCGCTGTTCCACCGGACATTGGGAGCTCTCAATGGACTCTACTGCAAGCTTCACTGGCCGATCGTGTTTCTATCGCCTGCTTCTCCTTTCCTCGCTATTGCTTTTCCCTCCCCGGCTCGCGGGACAAGATGTCGCTGATATCTACTTTTACAATCATCAACCGGTCAATCCCGGGATTGCATCTGACATCTACAGGGAGGGAGGCGATTTTGTGATTCTGTATCGATTTATCGATCACTACGGCAACCCGCAGATCTTTCAGTTGAACTACCCAGCTGAGCATACCGTAAGCGCGATCAATCATTACGGCATTCCGCAATCCATGTTCGCGACATATGACAGGCGCGAAGCGGCTCTGCGGCAGGAGATTATCCGTCGAGGATTCTTCAAAACACAGGGAAACGTCATCACCATCGATCGCGATGCCCTGATCGAATACTACTCGTATGATTTCTGCCGACCCATAGCACGAAATATCGTTTCCGCACTCAAAAAATACGGCAGGGATACACGACGGGACAGAATCGAAATGACGATGAAATTCGTACAGAACATCCCGTACGCTGTTCCGAATTTCGATGACAATCAGTGGTACTATGGCGGTTACATCCCTCCCCCAATGGTGATGCTTTGCATGCGCGGCGATTGTGATTCCAAAGCAGTCCTTTTCGCTTCAATACTCGTTCATCTCATCGATGCGAATGACATCATTTTCCTGAGGACGAACAATCACCTGCTCAGTGCGGTGGCTGCCCATGAAACACATGGAATTTACATGAGTCATGCGGGTCGCCGGTATTACCTCGCGGAGACGGCAGGCCCCGCGCTGTTCTCACTCGGCCAGAGAGGACGTTATTACCGCCGCGGCTACTACATTGAAGAACTCAATGTCAGCAGCAGCAATCTGAGGAATCCGATTCCACTGTCGACTTCGGGAAGCATAGCGTCCAATTCTCGGAGCGGCTATTCTCCTTCCTCGTATTCAGGAAATGGATATTCATCATCTTCACATACGACAAACCCTCGATACGGAGCTGGGAACAGGTCATCACGTTCCTCTTCAGGCGGGGTAACGGGCAGTTCCGGCAGCGGCGTTCGCAACCATGATGACTTCGAGTGGGAGCGACGCGGTTCCGAAAGCATGTTTGCTGTCAACGTCTCTACGTTCTTCAAACTCGGAGGCGGAGTAAGCTATTACCAGGGTGATGTTTCCGGAGGAATTGAGGAATTCATCGATTCGTATCCGGCATATGTGGCCACCGCATCCTTCGGCATCCCCCTTTCAAACCATCACTACCTCACGTTCAACGGGATGGCGGGACTACCCGATGCGGGTTCCGTCGCTGCTCAGCAGTATTTTCATACTGGCGTGCTGATACAGGCATCAGATCTCGACAAGAGCGTCTTCTGGGAAGCCGAGGCCGGACTGCTGCTCTGGCGCTTCCTGCGCGCTTCAGTCGGTTACGGTCAGCAGGAAATCGTTACTCATGCAACCGCCCGCTCACCTGAGCAGAGAGCTCAGCTCGAATACTATTGCGCTACCGCAGGCATCGTACTCAATCTTGGCGGTTTCAGCATCGATCTCGGCATCACCGCATTCGACGGTCGAGATTATTCCCGCATGGGAGCGCGTGTCCACGGCGGATTGAGCTTCTATCTCTGGTAAGATGGCCCAGTGCATTTCTCCGCCCCGACATATGTCCGCCTGCCGAGCAAGCCGAGATGATCCACAAGCGTCCTGTCACGCCTGCTTCATGAAAGTCTGGCGTATTGCATCGATCTTCAAGACAATGTACATTTCCTCTACAAATAGCCGCCGGAATGCGTGCCGAAAGCTGTATACTGATGAGGAGGATCATTGATGAAACGTTGCAATCATGGACATTTCTATGATGAGAGCAAGCACACGATGTGCCCGTATTGTGGAGTACTGGATGAGGAAGTGAATGCCACGATCCGGAAACGGCCCACCGACCCTGACAGCAGCGAATCTGTTCATGCAACGAAAAGGATCGAAGACCCACGGAAGGATTCCCTCCAAGGAGAAACGATCCGCGTCGTCAAAAAACAAACCGGTGTTGATCCTGTAGTGGGCTGGCTCGTTTGTACGTCCGGTCCTGAAACTGGTCGAGACTACAGGATCCGCAGCGAGCGCAACTTCGTTGGGCGGTCTCCCGCCATGGATATCTGTATTCAAGGGGATGAGGCTATCTCGCGTGAAAATCATGCAATAATCAGCTACAACCCGCGAAGCATGAGCTTTTCACTTGTTCCTGGTGACAGCCGAGGCCTGGTTTATATTAATGGAGTGGAAATACTACAAGCGACGGCGCTTTCAGGATTCGACGAAATTGAATTCGGTCAAAGCAGATTCCTTTTCGTTCCACTTTGTGGAGATCGATTCCAATGGCCGTCCGAGTAATCACGCTTTTTCTAACTGTCTTCTTCATTCTGCTCACAACGACTCACGCACAGTCACCCGTGAAAGAGCGGATCAGACATGCTGTTCAAATCCGTGATACATTGCATCTTTCACTGGCCCCGAAACTGCACAGCAACAGTACTCCGACCTCGTTTATTGACGGCAGAGAATTGCCGGTTCAATGGGAACCAAATGGGACCACCCGAACGCATGCGGTTCTGGTCGTGGTCGATATTTCGAAATCCATGACCCTTCGAAACATGAATTTCGTGAAACACTTACTGCTGAAGGTCTCCCATGCTCTCGACTCTTCAGCCATGCTGGGTATGGCAACGCTTGGAGATGACGTAGAAATTCACGTATTCCCCACAATAAACCGTACCCCCATTCGTTCATGGACTGATTCACTTGAAGCCGTTGCATCCAACACGGGTCTGCGTGAGGGGTTGATTCGGATCATAACCTGGTTCCGCAACCAGATCTCTTTACCCCCCGAACGCTCCATTGTCTTTTTTACCGATGGCGTTGAGGATTCTCAATACGGCATGACACGTGAAGAAATGAAAGAGATCTTGGTACTTTCCGGCATTCCAGTTCATGTGATACCCGTTCGCAAGCCGGAAAGTGATGCGGGGATGGAAATAGCACTGGTTACGCGATCATCAGGCGGGAATATACTTCCAGCTAGTACTTCCGCGATTGACAGTTCCGTCAGTGAGTTGGTACACTCGTTGATAGATCACACCAGCATGAGGATTCCACTTCCTTCAGAGATTTGTGATGGCGGCTCACACACTCTTGAAGTGGTATTTGAGCATCACGAAGATTACCGCCGAGTGCGCCGTGCTATCACAATTGGCGCACTTGGTGACGAAGACTCCATGACAAACTGGTTGTTCGCAGCTCTCGTCACCATTGCCACAATCGCTGCGCTCCTGCTCATATTCAGAAAGAATCGCAACCGGGTGCAATGGAGACAGGGTCATACAGCACTCTCGAATATTTCTGATGCTGACACGACCGTCCACCTTCCTGTCACTGATTCAAAGTTTTTAAACCATATATATCTTTACAAACTGGGCCGTGGAGAAGACAACGTAATATCCTGGAAGGGGAGCAAGAACGAAGCAATTGCCGGCAGGCTGGATTCATGTGACCTTGTACTCGATGATGACGACCGCATCTCTTCCCGACACTGCCGTTTCAGATTTGCAGGGGATGGTGTTTTCCTGAATGATCTCAATTCCACGAATGGTACCTACGTCAACGGTGTACGTATTGAGAACGAATACCTGCTTTCCGACGATGATGTCATTCTGGTGGGAAACTCGGAATATCGCTTACGAATAAGGCGTTGATTTCATGTTTCGAATATCTGTCAGTAATGCACAAGCAAAAGGTGCACGCAGTTTGCAGGAGGATGCCTTCGGCAGCTCACCTCTTCCAAAAGACGGTCTCCTTGCAGATGGTTGTTTCTCGGCGATTGTTGCCGATGGAATAGGCGGCCTTCCGCATGGAGAATACGCAAGCAGGATAGCGGTTCAGTCTTTTCTGGAATCCTGTGTCACCACACCAGCAGAAATCGATGCAGGGGAGCGTTTATTTATTGCACTGGAGAAAGCAAACACAGCCGTATATACCTTCCAACGTGAGTCATGTTCAGAGGATGGCCTCGGAACGACAATGATCGCAGTGTCAATACATAGTGATGGTCTTGATTGGATATCCGTCGGTGATTCACACCTGTATCTCTTTCGTGATGGTACATTGACACAACTGAATACTGATCATGTCTATCTGGCTGATCTCTTCGGTCTGGTGAACAGCGGTCTGCTCTCACGAGAAGAAGCGATGCTCGATCCACGCAGAGAAGCACTTACAAGCTATATCGGTGACCAGGCAATCCCTCAAATTGACCGAAATCAGGAGCCAATGCCACTCAGGGTTGGAGACACCCTTCTTCTTTGTTCGGATGGTGTCTACGATTTTCTCAGTCGGGAAGAACTCTCGTTAGTACTGGCTGATTCCAAGACAGATCCAGCCGGCGATCTTATCCATTTAATTGAAAAAAGACGTTTGAAGCATCAGGATAATGCAACCGCGATCGTCATTGGTATTTCCTCAAACGGAGAAAATGCATGATCTCGAAGTACTCAGAAACATTCAGGCACAGTGCGTTCATGGCTGCCGCAATAATACTACTGGTATTGATCACGACCATTCCCCTGAATGCGCAAACGGCCATTGAGCGTGTCACAAGTATGACCGTCCGCCTTGAAACAGAGGAAGGGAATGGTTCCGGAGTCATTATCGGTGACGGCCACCATATTCTTACGGCTGCGCATGTGGCAAACCAGCAGCATGTCACTGTCCGTACACCGGATGACAAGACTGTCGATGCACATCTGTTATGGAGCTCGAAAGATCTGGATCTTGCCCTACTGAAAACAGATTCTCCTCTTGCGGACACCGTCCCCTCATTCGTCAACAAGAAGTCTGTCCAACGTGGATCGCGTGTGTACGTAGTTGGTTTCCCTTGGGGAGACCGCGACGAAGACCGCTCAACTGATGCGACTGTGACACAGGGAATCATCAGCCGTTTAACGACTGATGAAATAAAGCGTACACTCATTCAAATCGATGCCGCAGTGAATCCAGGTAATTCCGGTGGTCCCCTCGTGGACGAGCAGGGACGCATCGTGGGTGTTGTTGTTGAGAAATTCATTGGAATTGGTGATGGAAACGTTTTTATCCCTAGTGAAGGAATTGCCTATGCCGTGCCGGCATACGAGACGTGGCCGCAATTGCAGTCACTTGGGATTCCGTTTACTGTGTATGAACCGCCCGAGTCACAATGGTACGATTCATTATTCGATTTGTGGAAAGAGCAACCAGTTGTTGCAATCCTCATACTGATCCTTATCATTCTTATCATGGCGGTCTTTATTATGCTTCTTACCAAGCGTGGAAGATCTTTCGCCCGAGTGTCTATCTCGCATCGACTCACGAGACAGGGTGAACCCATCGAATATGAACTGCTTGGTATCACTGGCCACTGGCGGGATCAACGCTTTCCAATCAATTCTGAGAAGCTTGTGATCGGCCGTGATCCGATGGAGGCCAGTATCGTCCTGGCCAGCGAAGTTGTATCAAAGCGCCATTGCAGCGTAATGCGTGATAATGCCTCTGACCGTGTCATCCTGACTGACGAAGGTTCTTCAAATGGTACTCTGGCCAACGATACGATTCATCTTCAGTCCGGTTCCACGTACTCTTTGAGTTCTGGCGACCGGTTTTCCGTCGGCAGCAAGCAAAACGTATTCCAGGTAGTGAAAAAAGACTAGTTTAACTGTGTTTTCAAGTTGATGACACACCGTCCTATTGATATTGATCCCTCTGCTCTCTGCCCTGGCTGCTTCCAGGCAGACTATCCGCGTATCCGGTGTGCTGGATGCGGCTTCCGGCCGTCTGACCAGACTCATCTCCTCGCTTTGCCACACGGCAGCCTCCTCGGCAAGGTCTACTTCGTAGGCAAGATCCTTGGAAGACCGGGCGGATTTGGAATCACCTATCTGGCATGGGACCGCACCTTGCAGATGCGCGTCGCAATAAAGGAGTATCTCCCGCGAGAGCTGGCGCATCGAGACACAGCCAGTAATACGGTTACGGCCTACTCTCATGCCGATGCAGAACTCTATCACAAAGGGCTTGAACAGTTCCTGCAAGAAGCACGCTTGCTGGCGCAATTCAATCACCCCAATATTGTACGTGTACGCACATATCTCGAAGAAAACGCCACGGCTTACCTTGTAATGGACTTCGTCGAGGGCAGAACGCTCGAAGAGTATGTTCATAGCCAGGGTGGGCAACTGAAGGAAGATCTTGCCATTCGTATGCTGCTGCCAGTCTTGGATGGTTTGCGAGCCTTACATTCAAAGGATATTGTCCATCGTGACATAAAGCCGCAGAATATCTATCTCGCAGAGGATAAGATCCCTGTCCTTCTCGATTTCGGTGCGGCACGCTCAATCCTCGGTTCACATGGCCGATCACTCTCGGTCATTGGTACTCCTGGCTTCATGCCCCCAGAGCAGTTTCATGGAACCACGCAACAAGGTCCATGGACTGACGTTTACGGGCTTGCTGCGACTCTGTTCTACCTCGTGGAGGGTAAAACATTCTCAAGGGTGGGAATGGACTCGTCTATGCATTCCGCTGAAAAGGAAAGGACTTTTACAAGAACTTCTGACCGTCTTCGCAGAATTCTTCAGAAAGCACTTGCAGCCGATCCATCTGAGCGCGTTCAGAACGCAGAACAATTATTGACTGAGCTGCTTGCGATTGCAGAACCCAGAAAGACTGTTTATTCTGAATCAAGTACTGCATCCGAGATTTCGAAAGATCGTCACATTTCGCCTCTGCGGCACCTACTTGCTTTCGGATGGATATCAACCTCAACTTCAGCGTTACGGCAAATAACAGACGATATATCATATGCGTTACAGAAGACGTATTCGCGACATCGAGTCTTTTTTATTGGCCTTCCAATGCTGCTCCTGCTTCTCTGGATATCCTATACACTTCTCGACCCTTCAGAGGAAGAGACAGAGAACCATACGCTCATATTACCGTCGTCTGAACCAACGGAAGTAGCCGAAGAAATGACTGCTGACGAGGTTGGGGAAACCATTCCACGGCCAATCGGCAAACGGGAATCAGTTGAGAGGTCGACTCCGTCGAGAGCACGTGAGACAATATGGGCTCCATCAGCCGAGGCTATTATCAAAGACGTCTTGCGACATGATTACAGGTTCCAGACTGGGTACACATCAAGCGAGGTGCGAGAAAAACTAAAAGAGATACGTCGGCGACCCGGTGTCCTTGATGAGACAATTCGCAGGTGGCGAGAGATTCCTCTTCCTTTGTTCAATGACCGCACCGAGGAGGAGATACGCAAAGCAATGAAGAAACGCTTCTGATAATTCAAAAGAATCAATATGATCAGGCTGTTCATTGTCGGATTACTATCCATCTCTATTGCAGGCTGTGCAACCAAAGAGGTCATTGCACCGTTCTACGTGAGTACGGGGGGAAACTGGGATTCACGGACGGAATTTCGATTGCATGACTGCGGTCCTCTGAATACCTCTGACAATCATGGCAGCACGGGCTATCTCGTTGGCATGATTGCAAGTGGCGTTCTTGGTCTGAAAGTCCTCACAGACAGCAAAAACTCTGGTTCCCAGTTCCTTGGATTGACTCTCCTTGGCGCTGGTGGCTATCTATATTACCTCTGGTCTTCAAACAATAAGACCTACAGCGCTGTCGCGACCGGCAATAACTACAAAAGCGATGTGACACTCAATGGCTGCGTAGTGGAATTCCCGTATCCACCGGGATCAAATTGCCGATTTATCACACTCGAATTTAAAAATGGAAGCACGATCCGGGTTGACCTGAAGGATCCCATCATCGAATGAATTCTCATACTTTTACTTCTTTATGCCAATACATCATTGATTGCGACCAGTTCGCCCGAAGAATTATAATCACACGATTCGAGAGTTTTTTATCACTCCCATTTCGTAATAATACTTGATTTATATTCTCCATCTACTTCCACTCGTAAAACATATTTTCCTTTCTTTAAGTGACTGATATCCAGAAGCTGATGAAGAACTTCTGTAAATTCAATCGGCGTGCGTTGGAATACTATCCTTCCCATCATGTCATAAATGGAAAGAGACACAACGTGTGAGCCGTCCTCCCGAATACGCACGGTGAGACTACCATCATTTGGCTCCGGGAATACCCAGAGATCGAAACTCTTTGTTGTAACAGGCAGATCCACATCGAGAACCGTAACGATCAATGGGCTTGACATGTTCTTGCATCCATTCAAGTCTGTTATTTCCACAGCATATGTTCCGGTTTCCTTCAGGACGTATATCTGTGTTCTCGCTTCTGGAATTGGCGTACCATTCCGAAACCATTGCCAGGCATTTGCCGGACTGGCAAACAGGACATTACCGTTTCGTGCGATAACAGGTTTCTCTGGAACAGGGTATAGTGTGATCCTGCGTGCAGGAGAGGTCCCTTCGCAGCCTGGTGTATTGCTCACAGTCACATAAAACTCGCCCTCTCTACGGACAGTGATCTTCCTGGTCGTCTCTCCGGTGTTCCATTGGTATGCGCTCCAATCACCAGCATCGAGAATGAGTGAATCACCGGGACAGAGGGGATTCGAACCGGTGACCGTTATAACTGGGGATGGATTCGGATGCACCATTACCTGAAGCTTGTTGGATAATCCTTTCTGTCCTTGCGCATCTTGAACTAGCACCCAGTATTGGCCAGATTCTTTCACTGTAATCTGTCGAGTGTCCGCACCATTTGACCACTCATAGGAGGTGTATCCCGTTCCTGCATCAAGGATGACGCTATCACCCTCGCAAAACTCGACTGGTCCCTGCGCTGTCAGCGTCGTGCGAAAGGAAAATTCAACCTCCGGAATATATAGGGGCCGTTCGCATATCGTCTCAGTTGTGTCCTCCGTGAACGCCCGCACTCTCACCAGATATTCCTTATTGGTCATCGACAATGGGTGCTGCAAGTGCCACTGCACTGTACCCTGCTCTTTTGGTTTGAGAATCACAGGCTGCACATGTTTCACATAGTTATCCGGCGCATCCGCACCTGTCAGAGACAGGTCTCCGTCAATTATTATCTCTGCGAACACCGAGTCGGTCTCATGTGGACTCCTGTTCACCACCGTCACATTAACCGGGAATGGAACGTATTGCATGTTCGCAGTGTCCAGTCTGATAGGCGGTATATCGATGGTACATCCCAGTGTCACTTCGCGAGGGATAATACACACTTCCCCTGGATCGATGATGGGAATGTGGCATCCCTGTTTGAACACTGCATCGATCGCTTTGATTTCGAAGCACGTTGTATCCACCAGGTCCGAAGCATGGAACGTGAACTCCATCAAGAACCCTTTTTTGTATAGTAGTTTTCTGTCCATCATCTGAACGTATACGCCTCCCGGCACTGCCGTCACGTTTATCGGTATGCCTTCCAGCATGGATCCCGCAGGCGCTTCAACGCTCTTGTACTGCATGGCCCCCTGGTCATAATTCAATGTGAATTCCAGAGGATAGAACATTGCCTCCGGGACCATCGGAGTGACTAGGTTCAGCGGAATCTTGATATCCGAATCCCCCTTTCCTTCGCTGCTACCCAGCTCCATGACAAGATCAGTGTAAGTAGACGGATCCAGCGGCGCGCGGTACGTCTTTGTCTTCACGTCCGTGCCGCCGCAGAAATTCACCATCTGCAACTCTACTGTGCGCATCCCGCCGTCTGCGCAGTCACGTTGATAAGTGATCACGCACTCCTGGAAGCTCTCGAAAATAATCGTTGATATCTCCCTATAGATTGATGCCAGCTGGCTTGTATCCAGGGTCTGATAGTGCCGCCCGCCTGTCTGCAGCGCGATCTGCTGCAATTCTGTCTCGTTTGTAGAAGTCCCGAGAGAGATAGTGAAAATGTGTATGCGGTTCCGGTTGGCAAGCGAGATGACATTATTAGGGGTATACGTGGATGAATTGTCCCCGCCATGTGCCAGCACGATCACTGCTCGGCACTGATTGACGCCCCTATTGATCACCTCCTCGACGCCTGCGTAGGTACCATCCCACACAGAGGTGGGCCCGCTGGCTGGCAGCCTATCGATGGCCGAGTAGAGCATTGGCTTGTCTGAGGTCATTTCTTGTCCGGTTGTCACCCTGTAGGCATACCAGATTACTGCGGCTTGATCAACGATACCGTCCATTTGATCGACGAAAGCCCGGGCAGCAGCTTTTGCGCCCGCGTTACCTGTCCCGCTCATTGACCCTGACGCGTCGAATACCAAAGCGACTGAACTCGCACAGCGAACGGTGTGATCCGGGCATTTAAGCGCAAAACCCTGGACCGGAACACCGTTCTCGTACACTTTGAAATCCTGTTTGGAAACGTTGGAGCCATATCCGCCGTTACATCCCGGGTAGAAGTACAGCTCTATCGTTGGGTAGTTGACCGTGATGCGCTTGAAGTTCAGGTTCGGCTGGGCTGTTGCGGTATATCTGAATCCCAGCAGCAAGAATAGGGTTACCAGTATGAACGTTGAGTTTCGACCCATTTCACTCTTCCAATTCTTCTGTGTTTATAATAGTTAATAAGACAGATTACTCTAAAAGTCGTGTACGCCTAGCAATCTGCCAATTCCTGAGTCCAACATGCCCTGCATATTCGGGAGATTTCTTTAGTATTGCTCTACACCGGGGTCTATCCTCCTGAACAGAAACGGGAATACATACTTTATATTGCATACAACAATTGCGCTGTTACTTAATGCCTCAGCGATGCCACTCGAGACCCGATCGTTGAATAAGACAAGACTGTCATCGAGATCTCTTCGCGGTTATATTGATCATAATCACGCTGCTGCATCGGCATCACTCCATGGTTGTGAAGTCAGTGGGATTACGTCCGTTTCATTTCGGTCAGGACATCGGACTACAGGTACACGGCCTACTGACATTTCAATCCGAAGAGCAGTCCATGGTTGCCGTTTCGACTCACCTCAACTACGTGAAACAGCTTTCAGTTTATTGGAAAATCCAGATGGAAACCTCTGACACTATGAATTCTGGCCAACATCATCAAGCTCCTGATGTAAATGCATTTATATAGATAGCCAATTCGATTTTTACCCGGGTAAAAACCCTATTTTACCCGGGTAAAATTGTATATTTTCTGCTACTGCCGCGTCATGGCGCCCTGGCCTTTGAGGATGGCGGTGTGTTCGCCGGTGCGCTCCATGGTCGATGTCGCGTATTCGCTGCCCATGGCGTAGGTGACTTCGTTGCCGTCGATGGAAATGATCCAGGTGCGGACTGTATGCCGCTTCTCCACATCGCGCAGCGTGGACGCGTTGACGGTGCCCATGGTGACGGTGCCGCCGCCGGTACGCGCATCGACCTCGAAGATCTGGATGAATTTGACGTCCATGCCCATGGTCCGCGCGTAGAATCCTTCGTCCTGCACCCAGATGCCCGATCCCGCCCCGAGCCATCCGAGGGCGTCACGCGCGGAAGTGAATGCCATAGCGGATGCCCTCTCCGCTTCCCGCCGGTCTTCGTACCACTGCTCGACGAGCGCTTTCTTTTCGTCGATGCGTATTTTGAAATCCTCGAAGCGGTGCCGGACATCGTCCGTGAGCAGGGTCGTGAATGCGCCGACGGGATCGGTGTTGGCAAACGCCGCATGTTCGTAGAGCTGCGGGGTGTCGTACCCGTAGTCGTATGGCTCGTAGAAATCGTGTTCCTGCGGTTCGTAATCGAAGGAGGTCAGCACGCGGAAGTAGAGTCCCTCCGCCGGTATGTCCCCGCCGTCGAGTTCCCAGGCGGTCTCGTAATCAGCATCGAGATATTCCCGGATCTGTGGTTCCCGAAACGAGACCTTGAACCAGAGGAGCACGTTCTTCGCTGCGTTGAACAGCGGATCGTCCGGATCGAGATGCAGCACGTACATTTCTGTTGTCTCACCACCGACTTCCGTCTCCGTCGTTGCGTTCAGCGCCTCCCATGCTTCGTCCAGGCTGCCGTCTTTCGTGAGTTGTCCGACCTCTGCGAGCAGGATCCCAGCGTGCGGATTCATCGGAACGGTAGCATCCACCGCCGCGGCGTCGATCTCCTCGAATGCCTGTTTCGCTTCATCGAATTGCATCTGCGCCAGCAGATCCACCGCTTCGCGGTATCGATCCTCCGGACTCTGGCATCCCGTAAACAGGATTGCCGTGACAAGCAATGCGTATCCCGTAACAATTCTCATACTGCACCTGCGTTGTGTTCGCTGAAATGGGCTGGAATGAAGACCGTGATTCTATGCTCCATGTATATTGCGGCCAGTTCGGCTGGATGGTGAATTCCGGGCGATGCGTCTCCTCTCGCGGGTGTGAACAATCCTCAGAACTCCCGCGCTTTTTGTGAGGATGTTTCACGGGCATTCTCACGTCCCTTCCCCATATGGTGCATATACGGCAATTCCGTGCCGGTGCGTCCGCTGGCACGGAGTTTGCTAACTATATATATGTAGCCCTGTTTCCACTCATTGGTGCTGATCAGTCCTTTGATACCTCCGTATTTCCAGCCGCTGCTATTCTTCGGTCTCCGGGCCGGCGGGATGCGGCGGTTTTCAGTCATCTCTTCCCAAGGAGGGTATCATGAAACGACTCATCATCATCCTGGCACTGCTGGCGTTTGCCCACGAGGGCATGACGGCACAGACGGACCACCTCCCTTCCAATGACTTCGCCATCGTCGTCTACAAGTACAATGCGACGGTGAATATCCTGGCACGTGAGAGCGCGAGCGCCCCGTATGACGTGCTCGTCACGGGCGGACTGCATCGCTCGTTTCCCACCGGTCCGAAGGTGCTCTACGGCGACGAGCGCATTCCCGAAGGGATCTACGAGGCGCGTATCGTTCCGGACGGGTCGTCGGTGCGCATCGAGTTTCCCTTCCAGTCCCTGCCCGGCATCTTCGAGCACTATCGCGTCACGGGTCCGACACTGGACCGCAACGTGATTCCCGCGCACGCGGATGTCTTCGAGGATATCACGCGCGCGGCGGCGGCGATGCATGCGGTGGGACGCCGGACGATTCCGGTGATGATCCTGCCCGGCACGCTGGAGCCGGCGGTGGCCGAGCGGCTCGAACGGGCGCGCAACGTGAAGCCGTGGCAGTCGCTCGACGCGGTGCGCGCATCCTGCCTGCGCTGGAAGCCGGTCGAGGAATACTTCATCCGCACCGGATACATCCCCGAACTGCGCTTCGACGGGGAGGATATCATCATCGTGCCCGCCGCGCGGGAGCGGGAGCAGTGCCCTGTATCCCTCTTGGCCGAGCCGTTGGCTCGGCCCTACCATCCAGCGTTCTGCAACCCTGGTCGATATATGACAACGATCCTCGCGTGCCCTGTATCCCTCTTGGCCGAGCCGTTGGCTCGGCCCTCTCGCGCATGGTCCCACGCAGCAGTTTTGACATTTTCATGACAACGCGCCGGTGTGCTATGGCCATCTTACGACAGACAACGTCGGAAAGAGTGAAATGGAGGTGAACATGAAATCCCTTAATATGTGTATGCTTTTCTGCCTGCTCGCGCTCACATGCGCGTGCAGCGAGGAGGATCCGGTCAGCGCTCCGCCGGACGACGATCCCCAGACGACGATCGACACACCGGAAATTCTCTCACCTGAAGCGGACGCACTCTGCTCGGTTACCGGTATCCGCTTCGAATGGAAAGCCATCAAAAACGCACACCGCTATCAGCTGCAGCTCGGCCGCACCGAACTGTCCGCATTCGAGGTGCTGTTCGATACGACACTCACCATAACACTGTGCAGGCCGGCGTTGGATCTCGCCTACTGCGGCGGCACGTTCGCCTGGCGCGTTCGCTCGCTCGGGTCCGGCACGGAAGTCTCTGACTGGTCCGATCTCCGGAAGCTCCGATTCCAGAGCGTCGAGGAAGAATTCTCGAATCGTACACTGCGGCTGCAGATGACCGCACTGCAAACCGTGTACCTCACTGAAGACCGGCTCTGGCATCCGGGCGACCCGCGGATCGGTGACCCGGACGAGGACTATGCGCTTTATCATGACCTGTACTTCGAATGGTACGGGACAAACGGAGACCGGTTCGAATATCTGGCGGTCAATAAAACCGTGAATCCGTGGTGGCATGAAGACAGCGTGCGCCTTACGGTGCGGTTCAGCGAAGACTGGATGCGCATCACGCACGCCGACATGTCGATTCATGAACAGGGCAGATATTATCACACGGGAAGCGGAGGTGGACGATACAACGACGGCTACCGGCGCGATCTTGATCTGCGGCTGACGGAACTGGAACACGGGCCGCAGCCCTTCGCGTGGACGGCGGAGGGCGAGCGCAGCATCGATCATATCCTCAGCTACAGTGATTCCGCGCGGTTTTCGGGTTCCGCCACCGTCCCGAGCGGTCACGGCGGTTTCAGCACGTACACAACGGAAGATCTCCTGATTCAGCTCCAATCGTACAGCGCCACGGCGGAGACGCACATCACGCTTAGCTGGAACTGATATCGGATCTTGCGATCCCGTTAATTTCTTTTATATTCCGCTGTATCAGTACGCAACGAACATACTGACGTTTCGGGAAACGGCATGGCCGCCGTCCTTCACCCCTGCGTCCGATGAAGGGAACATCGGCGGTCCTTGCCATCTCAATCCACGGACGTACCATCCTGGAGGGATTATGCGACTTCACGCCGGATTTTTCGCACTGACGTTCGCGGGACTGCTTCTCTGCGTCCCGCTCGCGGGACAGCAGACCGCGTCTGATTCCCCGCCCTCGACGTTGACCAATGAAAGCTACGTGAAGATGGAAGGAAACGACGTGGGGATCTGGATTGCGAACAACGGGAGCATGTCGCATAATCCGCTGACCGATGCATCCGGATTCGAATGGCCGCTCGGCTCGCTGAAATACCTGCTGTACCAGGAGGGATTGCTTTTCGGCGGGAAGGTGATGGGCGAAGTCCGCATTGAGGGATCGACGTATCGTTACGGCCTGCAGGCCGGACCCATCCGTCCCGATGGTACGCCCGAGGATCCCTCCAATCCGCGCTTTCGCGTGTACCGTGTTCGCCAGCTTGACCGCTCGGAATACAACCGCCTCCAGTCCGCCGAACAGCAGCAGCTGCGCACGGACTTCCTCGCATGGCCGGTCGATGACGGCGCGCCGTGGGTGGATGCCGACAGCAACGGAACGTATGAACCGGATTTCGACGCATGGCTGAATGGCAGCAAAGCGTATGACACGCCCGTCTTCCCCGGCCGTGAGGTTCTGTGGTATGTCGCCAACGATCTCAATCCCTCACGAACGACCACCCTCTACGGCTCACCACCGCTGGGGCTCGAGTTCCAGGTGCTCGCCTGGTCGGGGTCGGGCAGCGCTGTCGAGGAGCGCACGGTGTTCGTCCGCTATACCATCATCAACAAGAGTATCAACACCATCACCGACGCGTACATCGCCCGCTGGGTGGATCCCGACGTGGGAGACGCCTCCGACGACCTGGTCGGCGTGGATACGACGCTCAACATGATGTATGCGTACAACGGCAGCATCATCGACGACGTGTACGATGCGTCTCCGCCCGCAGTGGGCATCACGTGGCTGCAGACCCCCGCGGTGCCCTCGCCCGGCAGCACGGCGCGCTGGGGTGACGGACTGCGCGAGGGATACCGGAACATCCCCATGAGCGCGTTCGCGTTCTACATTAACAGCGATCCCATCTACCAGGATCCGGATCTGGGCGTGCCCATCGGATCGGTGCAGATGTACAACTACCTCACCGGCGTTCTGTATGATGGCCAGCCGTATGTCGATCCCGTCTCGAGCGAA
>Ga0207831_100209_pt1 | contig 28528 bp, 16 predicted proteins | sample TtanPargueraPR_7_FD_187741 | JGI IMG/M metagenome (GOLD analysis project Ga0207831, IMG submission 187741) | Aerobic enrichment media microbial communities from Bioluminiscent Bay, La Parguera, Puerto Rico - Tt and M1 (2) (SPAdes) | ecosystem: Environmental > Aquatic > Marine > Unclassified ...
GAACCGTTCGTTACAAACCTCAATCCAAAATTCACATTCGAAAGCTTCATTCGCGGAGACGGGAATCAGTTTGCCCGTGCCGCGGCACTGAATGTATCAAACAATCCGGGTGAAACGGCCTTTAATCCTCTCGTGCTCTACGGCGGTGTCGGTCTCGGAAAAACACATCTCATTCAGGCGATCGGAAATCATGTCTCCCGGAACAATCCCGGAAAGCGGGTGTATTACGTCAGCAGCGAGAAATTTACGATCGATTTCGTCGAAGCCATCGAGCGCAACAGCACCATCGAGTTTTCCAACTTCTATCGAAGCATGGATGTGCTCATCGTCGATGATATTCAGTTCTTCTCCGGCAAGGAACGTACACAGGATACCTTTTTCCATACGTTCAATACGCTTCATCAACTGAAAAAACAGATCATTCTCTCATCAGACAGGCCTCCGCGTGATCTCGTCGGGCTCGACGAGCGCCTTATTTCGCGATTTCAGTGCGGGCTGACGGTGGACATTCAACCGCCCGACCTGGAAACACGCATTGCCATCCTGCGGAAAAAAGCAGAGAACGATCACATTGAAATTCCGCAGGACGTGATTGAGTTCATTGCGTCGAATGTGAAGTCCAACATCAGGGAACTGGAAGGCTGCTACATCGGACTCATCGCGCGTCATACGCTTGAGCAGTGTCCGCTGGATGTATCTCTCGCGGAAAAAGTGCTCAAAAACGTCATCTCTTCGGACAAGAAGGATATCACTGTCGAGCAGATCCAGAAAATAGTCGCCGATCACTTCAAAATTCCAGAAAATTCACTTCGCGCAAAAACTCGCAAACAGGAAATCGTCGTGCCTCGTCAGATCGCAATGTATCTCTCTAAAAATCTGACACGTGCGTCACTGAAAACGATCGGACTTCATTTTGGCGGCCGCGATCACAGTACCATCATCCACGCGTGCAAAACCGTGGAGCGCAGTTTTGCCGAGGACGATTCGCTTCGCCAGCACGTTGAACAGCTCGAAAAACAGATCTCATACATTTCCCGATAACGTAATCCACTGATGGTTGAAAACCGTGTGGATAACTCCCTGAGGCAGCTTTCATTTTGTTGAAATCTGCCTTTTTTGTTTTTGCCGATCGGCTGCAAACACCACGAATGTCGTCTTCACACTGTTCTCACATATTACACACATGAAGTACATGTTTATATCTGACCACTGTATCTCATTGAAAACAATAACGTAAAACACTTCTAAACACTTTATCCACATATACACATGCCTAATAATAATTGGTTTTCATATACTTTCAGATCATTGTTCATGTATTTAGGCGGTTGACGGGAAAAGGTGATGAATAATTCGGAGAAGAACATCATTGAATGGTGGAATCCTGAATGGAATGTATTCCGAATAGCTCTGTGTGTAACCGGCAGTGTTGCCCGCGGAGAGGAAACACCGCATTCCGATATTGATCTGCTTCTGATTCATGATCCGGAAGAAGCCTGTGTTCGTCTGAGTGAACGCATTATCCGGATGCTGCATACTCGCTTCGAGCATATCAGCGTTGTGGCCCGTTCGCTCGAAGAGCATGATGCAACGCTCCTCAATGATCTTCGTTCACTCACCGCCCAGGCGGATACGCGACTTCTGACGGGAGACCCTGAGCTCTTTCGCCTGTTCAGGAGGCAGCTGTGCGGACAGATCGTACAAAACCGTCAGAGTGTGCTGAACAGTCTGCGGGAGTCATCGCAGGAACGGCACAGACACTACGGTGAAACTGTCGCGCTGCTCGAGCCGAACATAAAAAACAGTGCCGGTGCACTGCGCGATATTCACATCATGGGATACATCGCTGTTTCGCTGCATGCGGAAGAATGTTTCTCCACGGAACAGGATAGCATGATCTCCGTACCCGATCGCATTTCCATTCTTGATCTGCAGGAGCAGCGGAAAAAGGATCTGTTGTCTGCGTACCGTTTCATGCTCAACGTACGCCGCAGTATGCATGAGTGCAGCGGACATCTGCATGATATCCTGGGATTCGATCTGCAGCGTTCCGTTGCCGAGGCAATGGGGTATGGTTCACGTGATGAGAAGAGTGCCGTGGAAGAGTTCATGCGCGATTATTATCGCCATGCGAGAGTTGTTCACATATCGCAGGAACTGTTGTTTCACGATGTCCTGCAACACGGTTCTGATCCTCTGGTACTGTTTTCAGACACCGGATCCCCGAAACCAATCCCGGAAAGCGAGCTTCCCGAAGAAGTGCTGCGCATGTTCCTGCGCTCATGCGAAACAGGAGAACCCGTATCCATCGCATTGATGCGGACACTGGACCGTCATCCTGAGCTGGATTTCTCAACTTTTGAGGTTCGGAAAATATTTGATGAGATTCTTCGACAGCCGAAAAACGTGGCTGCGACGCTCTCGCGTATGCATGACATGCGCATTCTCGGGCGCCTGATGCCTGAGTTTTCTCTTCTGGATCACTTTTTTCAGCACAATATATATCACTATTTCACCGCGGACGAACATACGCTGCGGGCGCTGCACGCCTGTGAATCTCTTCATGGTTCCGGGGAACATGCGGAGCGGGCGCTGCACCGCATCAGTGACATGTCGGTGCTTCATTATGCGATTCTTCTTCATGACGCGGCAAAGCCGATCGATCTTTCCAACCATGAAGATGTGGGTGCGGAACTCGCACCTGTTGTTCTTTCACGTCACGGACGCGAAGATATTGTCGATGATGTAGTGTTCCTCGTTCGGAATCATCTCTTCATGGAGCAAATCGCATTTCGCAGGAATATTCGTGAGTCTGCGACCATCCGCGCATTTGTGGAACTGCTGGAGAATGAAAAACGACTCGATTTGCTCTATGTCCTGACCTGGTCCGATATGTCCGCACTGAATCCCGGTGTCCTCACGGAATGGAAGAAGGAATTGCTCGCCGAGTTGTACGACATCACGCGGGTGTATTTCGAAACAGGTGACATTGCACATGCGCCCGTCCCCGCGGAGTACGATGCGGAACCGGTTTCGAGCATGAGTTCTCATGAATTCCGCACGGCGGTGCAGGATATTTTTGAGGGGGAACAGGTGCGTATGCATATCACGCATCACCGTGCTTTCAGTGAAGTGACCGTTTTCTGTGTCGACAGACCACAGCTGCTGTCGCGACTTTCCGCAGCGTTTTTCGGTGCGGACTGTACCATCGTCGACGCCATGATAGAGACGCGGAACGATGTTGTCATAGATGTTTTTCGTGTGATAGACATCATATCAGGAAAGCACCTATCTGTGGAACAGGCGCATTCCCTTGAGCGGTTGATCAGACAGGTGTGTGCGGGAACGTTGAATTCGGAAGAACTCTATCACAGATACCGCAGAAAGTGGATCCGCCGTCTCCGTAAAATGCCCAAAACGGATGTGCGCCAAGACGTCGAGTATGTCGCCCATGTGACAGACAGCGGTGAAGAACAGACGATCATCGAGGTGTATGCCCCGGATACATTCGGCCTTCTGTACCGCGTTGCCGGTGAAATTTCCCGATTTGGATTGAATGTCGTATTTGCCAAAATTGCAACGAGAGTCGACGGTGTCGTCGATTCCTTCTACGTCGTGGATGAAAAGGGAAAGCCGTTCACGGACGAGAACAAGAGAAAACAGCTGCGCGAACAGCTGCTTTCACACATCACATCACTTACCCAGTAACGGATTGCGTTCATGTCAGCCTGGAGCATCCCGCAGCAGCAGAAAAGTATCGGCATCTTCGACTCGGGAATCGGAGGATTGACGGTGGTCCATGCACTCATGAAGCATCTGCCAAATGAGAACATCACATATTTCGGTGACACAGCGCGCGTGCCGTATGGCAGTAAATCGGCTGAGGTAGTCAGGGAATATGCGTTCGAGGATACGCGTTTTCTCCTGCAACAGGGGGTGAAAATAATAGTCGTGGCATGCAACACGGTATCCGCCGTAGCCATTGATGACCTCAAATCCCATTTCGACATCCCCATCATCGGCATGATCAAGCCGGGCGCGACGGTCGCCTGCGACGTTACAGCGCGCGGACAGGTTGGTGTCATCGGTACGCTCGCTACAATTGCCAGTGAATCGTACCCGCGTGCCATCAGGGAGTGCAGTGCGGATATTCGGGTGCATTCGCAGCCGTGCCCCCTGTTTGTACCGCTTGCGGAAGAAGGATGGAGCGATCATCCGGTCACACGTCTCGTAGCCGAGGAATACCTGGGGAAACTCCGTGACCAGGGTATCGATGCTCTCATTCTCGGCTGTACGCATTACCCGATTCTCCGGAATGTCATTCAGGAGACCATCGGCTCGCATGTGACGCTGATCGACTCGGGAGAAGCCGCGGCAATGCGCGTCGAAGAATTGCTGCGCGAACAGGATCTCCTGAACACATCGCGTGAACAACCCAACTATTCCTTCTTTGTATCCGACGTTCCACAGAAGTTCAAGCAGCTCGGTCAGATATTTCTCGGCAAATCCGACCTGCGCGTAACCAAAGTCCACCTCACCTGACACGCTGCAGTTTTACTACACAGCAGAATTCGCTAAATTTATCACGACTTCGGTTCTCTCCGCCGCATTTCAGCGTTCCCGGAGGGTCATTGTTACGAAAACAGAGCACGATCATGGCAGCGAAAGAACAACAAGAACAGCAACAGTCGCTTTTTTCGGACTTCACAACTCCCGGAAAAGCGGCATGGGAAGAGAAAGTCATCCAGGATCTCAAGGGGAAGGAAATCAGTACTCTGACCTGGCATCCATACGAGGGATTTCCGGTGGCACCGATGCTATTCCGTGAAGATGTCAGTGATATCGAACATCTCGGCTTCATGCCGGATTTTGCACCGTATCACCGCGGCAGCACCCCGGCATCCTGGACCATCGCGCAGATCATCGATGAGATAGATCCAGAAGTGGCCACCGAGGAAATCGAGCGCGCAGTCAACAACGGACAGCAGGCCGTCGGCATTCATTTTGATCGACAGCTGCACCGGGCGTCCTCGTTGAACACGGTCGTTGAAGAAGGCGGAACGGAAGGCCTTGCGGTGTATTCGCTGAAGGGAATGAAAACAATCGCCGATGTGCTCGGTGAAGAGACACCGCTCGAGATATACGGCGGGATGGCTTCACCGGTGCTTGCCGTCCTAGCAGAAGTATCTGGCTGCCTCGTATCGCACGTGGAATTCGATCCGCTCGGAACGCTTGCTGCCGAAGGTGCGCTGCCAATGAGTATGGAGTGCACGTTTCGTCTCGCTGCCGACGGAATCCGCATGGCAGAAAACGATGGACAAACAGCGCTCAGTGTAAGTGGTGAACCGTATCAGAATGCCGGCGCCAGCGCCGTCGAGGAACTTGGCTGTGTGCTTGCGGCGGGAGTCGAGTATCTGCATCGCCTGCAGGATATCGGACTCGATGCGCGAGACATCGCCTCTCGGATGCGATTCACGTTTCCTGTCGGGACAAATTTCTTTATGGAGATCGCGAAACTGCGTGCCGCACGCATGCTGTGGGCGCACATCGTCCGGCAATTCGGCGTTGAAGATGAAAATGCACAGCGCATGCGCATCATGGTTCGCAGTTCGCGCTGGTTCCAGACGAAATATGATCCATATGTCAACATGCTGCGCACGACGGTCGAAGCGATCGCGGGAGCCGTCGGTGGCGCGGACGCAATGCACACCGCACCCTTCGATGAAATCGCCGGTGAGCCGGGACCGTTTTCCCGCCGCATTGCGCGCAATACGCAGATCGTTCTCAGGGAGGAATCGCATCTCTCGCAGGTCGTTGATCCGGCGGGTGGCTCGTATTACGTGGAGGCACTGACGGATTCCCTTGCTCGTCACGCCTGGGATTTCTTCCGTGAGATTGAAGCGAAAGGCGGCTTCGTGGCAGCGCTCGAGGACGGTATTGTGCAGGCCCGCATCAATGCCACAGCGGATGAAAAACGGCGCAATATTTCACGACGCCGTGACGTGCTTGTGGGTACGACGCAGTACCCGAACATTTCGGAGAAACCGTTGCCGCAGGCCGGACAGGATCCGGTTGAACGGGCACAGCGCATGCGAAACGCGCTGCGTGCATATGTTGATGACCGCGGTGAACGCAATGCCGATGCACTGGCCGCAGCGCTTGAAGATCCCGATGCGAAAATCGGTGAAGCGCTTCGAAAAGCCGTGCACGAAGGACTGACGGTTCCGGAAATCTCTCAGATGTTGTGCGCATCCGGGATTACCGCGCCGACAGTACAGCCGCTGACGGCGTTCCGCGGGGCCGATACCTTTGAGCGTATCCGCGATGCGGTCACGAGGGCACCGAAAAAACCGACGGTCTTCCTCGCGACGCTCGGTCCGGTATTCTGGCGCCGCGCCCGCGCCACATTTTCCTCCGGCTTCTTCGGAGTGGCCGGCATGGAAATCATCGACAACCTGGGATTTGAATCTCCACAGGAAGCCGCGAATGCAGCGATCGACGCGCATGCCGACATCGTGGTCGCCTGCAGCGACGATGAAAGCTACGGCAGTCTCGTGCCGGACCTGATAAATGCCCTGGCCGCCGGAGGGAAAAAACCGCTGGTCATTGTTGCCGGGAATCCGAAAGACGACATCGAGGCACTCACCAAAGCCGGCGTGAACACATTCATTCATCTCAAGACGGATGCGGGGGAAACCCTGGCCGCCGTTCTCGAAACACTTGGAATCGAAATTCAATAAGGACGCAGGAAAACGATCATGAAACCAGATTTTTCCACGACACCATACAGCGTTTCCGCGTTCGATAAAAAAACCCGCAGCGAATGGGAAGCGCATATCACCAGCACACGCGGCATCGAAAATCCCGATGATCTGCAGTGGATGACTCCCGAGCATATCGATGTCAAACCGCTGTATTCCGAAGACGATCTTCGCGATCTCGAACATCTGGATTTTGCCGCCGGGCTTCCGCCGTTTCTGCGCGGGCCGTACAGTTCGATGTACGTTACGCGTCCGTGGACGGTCCGTCAGTACGCGGGCTTCTCAACGGCCGAGGAATCGAACGCGTTTTACCGCCGCAATCTTGCGGCGGGACAGAAAGGTCTGTCCATCGCCTTCGACCTGGCCACGCATCGTGGATACGACTCCGACAATCCCCGTGTGATCGGTGACGTCGGTAAGGCGGGAGTCGCGATCGACTCCATTCTCGACATGCGTATACTGTTCGACCAGATTCCGCTCGACAAAATGTCGGTCTCCATGACGATGAACGGAGCCGTTCTTCCCATCCTGGCACTGTACATTGTCGCCGCCGAGGAGCAGGGCGTCAGCATGGAAAAGCTCGCGGGCACCATCCAGAATGACATCCTCAAGGAATTCATGGTGCGCAACACCTACATCTATCCGCCCCATCCGTCGATGCGCATCGTTTCGGATATCATCGCGTTCACCGCGAAGCACATGCCGAAGTTCAACTCGATTTCCATCTCCGGGTATCACATGCAGGAGGCAGGCGCGACGGCGGACCTGGAGATGGCCTACACGCTGGCAGACGGACTGGAATATGTGCGCGCCGGCATGAATGCCGGGCTGTCGATCGATGAATTCGCTCCGCGTCTCTCTTTCTTCTGGGGGATCGGAATGAATTTCTTCATGGAGATTGCAAAGATGCGGGCGGCACGGATGCTCTGGGCGAAGCTCATCAAGCGCTTCGATCCGAAGAATCCGAAATCAATGTCGCTCCGCACGCACTGCCAGACGTCGGGCTGGAGCCTGACCGAGCAGGATCCGTTCAACAATGTCACACGCACCTGTGTGGAGGCGCTCGCCGCGGCAATGGGACATACGCAGTCGCTGCATACCAACGCACTCGACGAAGCCATTGCGCTGCCGACCGATTTCTCCGCACGCATCGCGCGCAACACGCAGCTGTTCATCCAGGACGAAACCAACATCTGCCGCGCGATCGATCCGTGGGCGGGTTCGTATTACGTGGAACGCCTCACGCATGAAATCGCCCATCGTGGCTGGGAGCTGATCGAGGAGGTCGAGGAACACGGCGGCATGACGAGTGCCATCGAGGCGGGCCTTCCGAAAATGCGTATCGAGGAAGCGGCCGCTCGCAAGCAGGCGCGTATCGATGCGGGCAAGGACACCATCGTAGGTGTGAACAAATATCGCCGCGAGGCGGAGGATCCCATCGATATTCTCGAAGTGGACAACACTGCCGTGCGTGAAGCCCAGCTGCGCCGTCTCGAAACGCTGCGTGCAGAGCGAGACAGCGCCGTGGTCGAAGGCGCACTGGAAGAAATCACGCGTGTCGCAAAAGAGGGCGGCAACCTGCTGCAGGCCTGCGTCGAAGCAGCGCGCCAGCGCGCGACGGTGGGAGAGATGTCTGATGCGATGGAGAAAGTGTTCGGCCGCCACCAGGCGGAAGTGCGCTCTATCTCGGGCGTCTATTCGAGCGAGGCGGGGGATGACGATGATTTTGTTTCAGCCCGTTCAATGACCGACCGCTTCGCGGATAAAGAAGGACGGCGTCCCCGCATCATGATAGCGAAGCTCGGACAGGACGGTCACGACCGCGGTGCGAAAGTCATTGCTACCGCCTTCGCCGATCTCGGCTTTGACGTCGATATCGGTCCACTGTTCCAGACACCGGAGGAAGCCGCGCGGCAGGCGGCTGAAAATGACGTACATGTCATCGGGGTGTCGAGCCTTGCGGCGGGACACAAGACGCTGGTTCCGGCGCTCGTTGAGGCCCTGCACGCGATCGGACGCGACGACATTCTCGTTGTGGTCGGTGGTGTGATTCCCGCTCAGGATTACAGTTATCTCTATGAAAAGGGAGCCGTGGCGGTCTTTGGTCCGGGTACGGTGATTTCTCGTGCTGCACAGCAGCTGATGAAGATTCTGCTCGAAGACTGACCGCGCGTCAGTTTCCGCATTGAACAACGGGGCCGTTTCACGGAAGCGGTCCCGTTTCCGTTTTGGGATTGAATATCTGTGCGCAAATCGATAACATGGAGTATACCGGAAACGACGAAGCATGAAACGAATGGGATTCCTGATGAAGCCATATCCCCTGACTGTCCTCATCATTGCGATCATCGCTGTTCTTCCAGCGAGATCGGCCAGAGCGCAGACCATTTCATATATGATTCCAGACATCGGTGCGCCGGGCATGAACGTTTACGTCGAGTTTATCGCTCCGCATGATGGCATCGGAAATTTCGGCAGTGACGGGATGTATCTCAACCATCCCGGCGACAATATCCGTCTCGAATGCGCCGATCCCGCGGATACGGGAGCCGTAACCATCGGACCGCTTGTTGTTTCATGGGACGGTCGTCTCGTCTCGACACAGATTTTCGTGCATCCACACCTGAACCCGCCGAGCAGCGACTGGAATGTTGTCGGGCCGGACTATGAAATTCCCCTGCGCTTTGTCCGCGGCGGCAATGTATCCAACGTCGAAACGTTTTATGTCGTGCGACCGCAGCCGGCCATCATCGATGGCGGCACGGGCGGTGAGATCGGCGGCGGCGGGAGATGGGGACTGCGGTCGCGACGAGGAGCCATGATTGTTGACAGTCTCGATCTCACGGGTGACAGCTACTCGATTTCCACGGTGGATGCGGATATCGCGGCACCCGGCAATCAGGGATATCTGCCGGCCGTCATCCTCTCCCGCGGTCCCGCGCGTTTTGGTGCGAACACACGGATGCACGTCGACGCCACCGGGAAGGTCGCCGGACCGGGAGGCGGCGGTGGCGGAGGAAATTTCTGTGATTTCACCGGTGACGGATCCGATGGCGGTGACGGATTTACGGGCGGCGGTCCGGGCGGGAGAAACAGATCCGGAAATCCTCTTGGAAGTGATGAGTACCGGGATCCCGGCGCCGGATCGGGAGCGATGATCGGTATGACCGGCGGAAGTCTCAACGGTGTGCGCGGCGGGAATTCACCTGCATACGAAGCGTCAGGTGGCGGAACAGGACACCCGTTCGGGATATCCGGAGACGGCTGCAACAGCGGTTCAAGCTGCAATCCGCCGGGCGGATTCGGCGGCGGCAGCGGGCAGCAGCAGCAGCGTCCGGGCGGTGGCGGCGGATATGCCACCGCGGGGGGCTCGTCGAACAACGGAAACGGCGGACAGGTGCATGGCAATGAATTCATCGTTCCGCTGGCAGGCGGCTCCGGCGGCGCGAGCGGTAATCCCCAGCAGGGATTCGCCTGTTCAGGCGACGGCGGCGGCGGTGCGGGCGCACTACGACTTTCCGCCACTCAGGTCGAAGGCTATCTTTTCACGGCGAACGGAGCCGGCGGAGGCAATGGCGCCTCGGGTGACGGCGGCTCCGGTTCCGGTGGCGCCGTGGAACTGCAGGCAAAACTCCTGTCCGGTGTCTGGAAGATCACCGCACTCGGCGGCACAGGCGCGGGCACGCCGGGCGGTGCGGGACGCATCCGCATGGATGGTCCCATCGGCTGGTACAGCAGCGGTATCCCGGTCGATGAATCCATGGCACAGGGGCCTTCGACCGATACGACGATGTTCGTGCGCAGGACCTTCGAGCTGACGGGAACGGGCGACGGGGAGGACATTCAGCTCTATCTCAAATCACGTTCGCAGCCCTGGACGCTGATCGACGTCATATCGGGATATTCGACAGACTGGCGCACCGATATCACGCTTCCCGAAAACGGCGACAGCCTGTTTTTTCTCGCCGCGATGCAGCAGGTGCCGACCCCTTCATCAGAGCGATACACCGCCCGGCCATCAAAAGTGTTTTCCCAGGCGGCGGCAAATATCCTCGTTCTGCAGACCATCCCTGAACTCGTCGCGGACGATTTCCTTCGTTTCCCGGAGATGCGCTGCGAGGATACGATGCTCGACACCGTGTTCGTCAGCAATGACGGTGACGGCATGCTCTTCATTGAAAACGCGTTTTTCCTGCGCGGCGACCAGGGATTCTCCCTGCTGCAGCCGTCGGGCTTCCCGCTGCCGATTCCGCCCGGAGAATCGGTCGCATTCATCATTCAATCCTCGCGCATCCCCGGTCTTACGGGTCGCAACGCGGATACACTCGTGCTCCAACACAATGCACGCGGTGTGAATCCTTTTTACATGACGGTGGAGCAGGTCGTGCAGAATGCCGCCATGACGGTCACCTCGCATGAAGTGTCAATGCCGGAACTGCTGCTCTGCGAAGGTACATCGACGGATACGACAATTCTGCTCATGAATACCGGAACAATACCGCTGCGAATTCTTTCGCCGCAGTTCAGCAATCCCGCGTTCTCTCTGGTTCGTCCCGCGCCTGCGGCGTTTCCCCTTGTGATCGATGCGGATTCCTCTCTGGAGCTGCAGCTTCGCGTTACGCACAGCGGCACGGGGACACAGACAGGAACACTGCTTCTCGAGGCCGACTCCAGCGGATGTTTCATCAATCACGATGTGATGCTGACGGCGCGCGCATGGGAGCCGGAGCTCAGCGTTACAGACCTTGATACATTTCCGACGCTGCTCTGTGACGGCGACATCGCCGATGATACGCTGTTCGTGCGCAACGAGGGAGAGGAAGATGTGCGCATCACATCCGTCATGGTGACGGATGCGGCGTTCGCCGTACTGTCTCCGGCTGTGCCGCAAACGCTTTCGCCGGGTGCCGAACTGCCGGTAGTGATCCGTTTTGCACCCGCTGCCGCGGGAAGCTTCAGCGGATCCCTCATCCTCGAGGCGGAACCCTGCGTGCTGCGTTTCGAGCGTGACCTCGCAGGTATGCGTGAAGCGGTCGAGCTCACAGCGGATGCATTGGATTTTGGTCTTGTCCGGGCGGAAAACCTGCCTGTCACCGCGACAACGATGATACGTAATCCCGGTACGGTGGCGATCACGATTTCTTCCTCGGTTGATATCCCGCCGTTTCGAGTCATCGGCGGACTTCCGGTGACGATCCCGCCGGGTGGCAGCGCGCCGTTGAACCTGCAGTTCGATGATCCGGGTTCGGACGGACCATACAGCGCAGAGATCGCGCTGCTTCATGATCCGAGCTGTGATCCCGTATTCGTGCAGCTGGATGGCCGGCGTGCGACGGCACGCATCGTGCTGATCGCTGACACGCTGAGCGCGGGTCCGTCGGAAGTTGTGGATGTTGCGCTGTACCTGCGCAATGCGGAGAACCTGCGTCTGTTCGGTGCGACGGGCATCACGGCAAATCTGCGCTACGAGAAGAGTCTGCTCGTTCCGCTGTTCGATCCTCCGGGCAGCATCGTCGGTAATGAGCGCATCATCCCGCTCGATCTGCCGCTCACCGTGGACGCGGATGACGTCGTGCTGCGTCTCCCGTTCATAGTGACTCTGGGCACGGCTCTGCAGACGCCGCTGCAGCTGACCGACGTGGAAGCGGTCGGGGGCGATCTGACCGTGGAGGTCATTGACGGACAGTTTACGCTGCTCGACGTTTGCCGGGAGGGCGATCCGCGACTCTTTGACGGATCGGCATCCATCGCGCTTGAACCGAACCGACCCAATCCGTTTAATCCTGCCACGACCATTCGATTCTCCGTCATTGAGGAAGGACGAACGCGGCTGTATGTGCTGGATGCGCTCGGCAGGAAGGTCGCAACGCTTGTGGACGGCATGCTGCCGGCCGGTGAATACAGTGCGGAGTTCGACGGCTCCGGTCTGCCGACCGGTATCTACTTTTCGGTACTGCAGACACCCTCAGTCGTGAAGATGCGGCGCATGCTGCTCTCGAAGTGAGGTATGACCGTGTTTGACCGTCACCAGTTGCCCGGCTTGAACATGCCCTGCGGGAATTTGCGCGACGCGGAAATACCGGGCTGGAACATGTCCTGCGGGAACACATACGGCTGAGCTGCTCGGCGATGAATGGATCGGGTTGCATTCCGGCGGGCGATTCACGAAATTTCGATACGCTCGAGTGGCGGAATTGGCAGACGCGCTGGACTCAAAATCCAGTGGGTGTTAAAACCCGTGCCGGTTCGACCCCGGCCTCGAGTACAACAAAGGCCGTCCCCTGAAAGAGGGACGGCCTTTGTTCCTTCCCGGCCTTTGCCACAATTGCGATTGTTATTTCCAGTGTACCGACACGGAGCCGAGACCGGCCTCGAGCTTGAGATATACGCGGCGGCTGCTTTGTTCGTAATCGGTCGTCGTGTACACGTCGTCTTCATGCTGAACGAAGCGGTACATCTTCGTTGAACTCAGCGGGTTGTCGCTGGTGATGGCTTTGGCAGCGACGCCCTCGGGAAGCGCGAGCTTCAATGAACCCACTCCAATGTCGGTTTTAATGCGCGCACCGTCGGGCAGCGCACCGCTGCAGTCGAGTTCGTATTCTCCGATACCACCGTCAAAATCGAGTGCGGAAAACCGGAGATTGCCGAGACCGCGGGTTTTCACCGATCCCACGCCGGCGGAAAATGTCACCTTACCGATGCTCTGCCTGTTGGGCCGGTCGACGCGCATGCGTACGCTACCAGCACCGGCATCGATGGTGAGACCGCGGACATGAATCCCCGTCAGATCAAGAGAGGCTTTTCCTGCACCGAGAGAAATATCGAATCGTATCGGCACCCGGTCTGTCAGTGTGACATACCATGTGCGGGAATCCGTCCCGCGGAAAAGACAGGCGAGGGCATTCATATCCTCACCGTCGTCATTCCCCAGATCCAGTGTCAGGTATCCGATGCCGTCACGGACGTGATAATCAACCGTGGCATCACTCCTCTGCTCGTCATCTTCCTGCCTTTCACGAAGCGTCATGAGCGCGGGACCGGATCCGCGTTTCAGATTCAGCGTTCCGATACCGCCGTTGATTTCAGCAACGACCTCGGTCGCTCCCTCCAGGTCAACGGTTGTTCTGTAACCGTCCTGTGCCTGCAGGAGAGGAACGAGAAGCATGCCCATGACAATGGAAAAAAAACCGGAACGTCGCATCGTATTCATTACCGTACACATCGTTATCTTTCCTTCTGTTGCTCTCTGATATACGAAAAAATCAGCAGAGTGTTTCGTGAAAGCAATCACATCCATTGATTTGCGCCGGGTGGTTTTGTAAGTTCCACTAATTACGTGTACAGGAGCATGTTACCTCAACTGAAACTTGACGCACCGGCCGTTGTTCAACAGCTCACCGGCTTCATTCAACAGGAATTTACGCGTGCGGGATTACCCAACGCGGTAATCGGTCTTTCCGGCGGAATCGACTCCGCACTTTCGGCATTTCTCACAACGCATGCACTCGGTGCGGAGCATGTGCTCTGCGTCAGGATGCCGTATCGCTCGAGCAGTGCGGAGAGTCTCTCCCATGCGCAGCTCGTGGTGGAGAAGCTCGGGGTGCGAAATGAAACAGTCGATATCACGCCGATGGTCGATCCCCTCATTGCAACCGATGAGGAAATGGACAACATCCGGAGGGGAAATATCATGGCGCGCGTGCGCATGATCGTACTGTATGACCGATCGTCACGCGAGAAGGCTCTTGTCGTCGGAACGGGCAACAAGACGGAAACACTGCTGGGATACAGCACGCTGCACGGTGACGCCGCCTGTGCGGTCAATCCGCTCGGAGATCTTTACAAGGCGCAGGTGCGCCAGCTGGCGAGACATCTCGGTGTGCCTGAAGAGATTGTTTCAAAGCCACCCAGCGCCGACCTCTGGGTGGGACAGACGGATGAGCAGGAACTCGGTTTCACATATGAAGATGCGGATGCGCTGCTGTACCACATGTTTGACAGAAATCTTGATGACACGCAGCTCATCGAGGTAGGTTTCGATGCCGGACTCGTAACATCCGTACGCGAGAGGGTGCGGCGCAACGAGTTCAAGCGCCGTCCACCAGTCACCGCCCGGCTGACGACATAAGCTTGAGGCCGAGAGACTCCGGCTGATCGACGGCAACATTTTTTGATGACGATTCTCGGCATCCCCGCAGCGAGGGGAGCTGACATCCCGCCCGTGTGGCCACGTTCTTCACAGGGACTGCAGTTGCAGTCATCCATCCGACCTGATACAGATTCGCCGATTCATACACAACCGTGGACAAAGGTCATGTTCGAACGGAAAATTGAAGAAACCATTTCCTCCCTGCTCAGGGATACGATTGCTGAACAGGAGACGATTACATCGAGGCAGATTTTCGCTTCTGATATTCCGGTGGCTTTGAAGGGCATGTTCGATCAGGACATCGATATCTGGATCGCCGAGGAGAAGGACCGGCTGTTCAATTCTCCGCATTTCCGATATGACGAGGACGACGTGCAGGCGTTGTTCGAGCAGATCGTCACACGCGCGAAAGAGTACGCCGTGTTCAGTCGCGAAAATTTCCATCAGGCGCTCGAGAAAAACGTCAAGCTTCTCTTCAATCATGTCTGCCGTCCCCAGTGGACGCTGCTGAAGTATTTTTTCGCCGACCGCGAGAATGCTTCCGCGGATGCGATTATTGAAGGACTGAAGTACTTCCACTACTACGAATACTATCGCGTCATCCTCACCGAGTATTTCCAGAAGAAAGAGCTCACGGTCATGAACGCGAAGAAGTTCGGAGAACTGCTCGAGTACATCGACCAGGAAGTCGTCAGGAATTTCGACAGCCGAAAGGTGGCCCACCTCGCGGAACCCGTGTTCGAAACTTTTTCGATCGGGTCGTCTGTCGAGGAGCAGTTCGTTCCCGTCGAGGCACTTACGCTGTTCTTCGACGACAAGAACATGCGTTCCATCGTGGAGCGGCTGGATCGTGAAAAGGAAAAACGCGAGAGCATCACGCTGCATGATCTGGTGATGCTTATCAGTGAAGTCGACTATGCAATGAGTTTTGACATCTCGGAGATTGTTCATGAACAGATACATGGAAGCAGCGTGATGAAGCCCGAGCGGAAAGCGACCGCGGGCAAGGATTTCGATGTTCCGAAAATTGATCAGCGCGTGGAATCCGATGAACGTCGAAAGGATATTGGCGAAGAGGAAGGGGATCTGGACTTCATCATCACCGATGAGGAAGATTCCGTCGTGGCGCATGCCGCGGGCGAGGATTCCATTGACGCGGTGCTGGAAGAGGAAGAGCTGAACACAGATATCGAGGATGATCTCGATGTGACCATCGAGCAGACTGAAGAGGAAGAAGATGAGAGCGGAATGGAATCCGCTGACGAGGGCGATGACACTCCGGAAGGCGATCACCTGCAGGAAGATTTTGATGAGGAAGAGCCGCATGATGCGCTGCAGACCGACGATGGAGAGTATCGTTACAGTCTCGAAGAAGAAATTCCCGTTCAGGATGACACGGCGGAGGATGAAGAGGATCTACTCGCTGGCGACGAATCGATTCTCGAAACGTCTTTCGATGCTGAAGATCAATCCGATTTCGAAGAGGACCTGATGGAGGAAGCATCCTCGATCGATCTGGCAGAAAGAATGGAGGAGCGTGATTCCATCCCTGACATGTCACTTGATGATATCGATGAGCTGGCGCGTGCGATGGGCGAGGAAAGTGATGACGAGATAGACCTCGGCACGGAAGATTTTGACCGGGAACTGCCGGATGATCAGCAGGATCAAGACGGCGGAGACGAAACGCTGTCCGAGATGGAAACGGCGGAGGACGAGGAACTTGACATTGACTGGGAAAAGGAAGCAGAGGATATCCCGGATGTCGATATCAATGCCGAAGACGAAGAGGAAACAGCGCGTGTCGATGACAGCATTCCCGGCATTTCTCTCACCGAGGACGAAGACCTGAAACCCGCCGAGGAACTGCTCAGTCAGCTCGACCTGGAAGATCTGGGTGAAGAAGAGAAGGCACCGTCCAGGAAATCATACAATGATATTCCCATCGTCGAAGATGAGACGCCGCCTCCGTCTCCTGTCACGGCTGAGGAGAACGGTGCGGAGGAACCCGTTCCGGAAGTGCCGGCCGACGAGGTCATCGCGGAGTTCGGTGACATCAAGGAACAGATTTCTTCCTCCGACAGGAAGAAGTACATCAAGAAGCTGTTCCAGAAAAAAGAAGATGCGTACGAGCAATCCATCCGTGTGCTCAATGCGAAACCCAGCTGGCGCGAGGCCTCGGAGTACATCGACGAACTTTTCATCAAATTTGATGTAGACATGTATTCGCGCATCGCGGTAAAGTTTACCGATGATATTTATAAACGATATCTGAAAAATCAGTAATACGTCGTGTTTGTCGATCAAGTCAGTATCACCGTCCGATCCGGGGACGGCGGCGCGGGATGCGTGAGTTTTCGCCGGGAGAAGTTCGTCCCGAAAGGAGGTCCTGACGGAGGCAATGGCGGACGCGGAGGGGATGTGCTTCTCTGCGCCGACAGCCAGCTACATACATTGCTCGATCATCGATACCGCAGGGAATACGGCGCCGACAAAGGAGCTCCCGGACAGTCATCGAGAAAAACAGGGCGGTCCGGGGAAGCGCTCGTCATTTACGTGCCATGCGGTACTGTCGTGCGCGATGCGGAAAGCGGGGAAATGCTCGCGGATCTCGTCGAACATGATCAGACGTATATCGCTGCAGCGGGCGGTCGCGGGGGAAGGGGAAATGCAGAATTTGCGACTTCGACGAATCGTACACCGCGCCGCGCCGAATCAGGACGTCCCGGCGAGGAGCGACAGCTCATGCTGGAATTGAAGCTGATCGCGGACGTGGGACTCGTGGGTTTTCCGAACGCGGGGAAATCCACACTCATATCAACAATCTCCGCTGCGCGTCCGAAGATCGCGGACTATCCGTTTACGACGCTCGAGCCTAACCTGGGGATCGTGCGATACAGGGAATACGACAGTTTTACGGTGGCCGATTTGCCGGGACTGATCGAAGGCGCGCATGAGGGCAGGGGACTGGGAACAAAATTTCTGCGTCATGTTGAACGCACCCGAGTCCTCGCCGTCATCATCGAGTGTCTGAGCGAAGATTTCGGGAGAGATCTGGACATATTGCGGAATGAACTTTCATCCTACTCGGGGGAGCTTGCGCAGAAGCCCTGGTTTGTTGCGCTGTCGAAGTCGGATGTCGCGGATTCCGAAACAGAAGAACGCATGCGTACCTTCGAGGAGGAAATTGAGGTTCCCGTCCATCGTTTCTCCTCCGTCAGTGGTGTGGGTGTGGAGGCGCTCAAGGATGCAATGTGGCGTCTCGTGCAGGAATCCGGGTCGCCATGACAACGCATGCGCCATTGACCGCAGGGAAAACGGCGCGTGTGCTGGTGATGCTTGGAGTCCTGCTTCTCATCAGCGTGCTCGTCAGTCTGCGCATCGGCACATTCGATCTTTCCTACCGGGATCTTTTTTCCATACTGTTTTCCTCTGCGGGGGGGCATGGAGCCGGTGAATCCGCACGTGCCGTTCTGATGGAGATCCGCCTGCCGCGTGTGCTGCTCGCACTCCTGGTCGGGGGAGGACTGTCCATCGCCGGTGCAATCTTTCAGGTGCTGCTCCGGAACGTTCTTGCCGATCCGTATATTCTTGGCGTTTCCGGAGGAGCTTCCGTCGGCGCTCTGATCGCGCTTGCAACGGGGATGAGTGGAATGTTTCTGCTTGCTCAGCCCCTGTTCGCTTTCATCGGAGCGCTGCTGGCGGTGGCCGCCGTATATGCGCTCGCCTCGCGCGGAAGATCCGGGGACAACACGCTGCTGCTCAGTGGCGTCATGATCGGAGCCTTTCTGTCCGCGGTCATTCTCGCGCTCGTGTCGACGATGGACAGTCCCCTGCGAAACGCCCTTTTCTGGCTTATCGGATATCTCGGGAACGCGACACTTCGGGAAGTCGTCATTTTGTTTCCGATCGTCGGTGTGCTCCTGATGATATCTCTTCTCGCCGCGGCGCGCATGAATGTGCTCGCACTCGGCACGGAGGCCGCGAGTCACCTCGGAGTCGGTGTGGATCGGCTGCAGCCGATCCTGTATGTTGTTGCGTCGCTGATGACCGCGGCCGTTGTGGCATTTTCGGGTGCGATCGGGTTTGTCGGACTTATTGTACCGCATATCTGCCGCAGGCTGTTTGGTCCGGATCACCGTCTGCTGCTTCCGGCATCATTTCTTGGTGGCGCATCCTTTCTGATATTTTCTGATATCGTGGCAAGAAGCGTTCTGCATCCGGCTGAGCTTCCGGTCGGTGCGGTCACCGCAGCTCTTGGAGCACCGGTATTCATATACGTCATGCGAAGAAAATCATGACGATGTTCCTTGCATTTTTGTATAAGGAATGAGTAATTTTGTAGTTCTGTAAGGAATATTTCAAAACGCAACAGCGGAATCATGAAACGTACATTTCAGCCCAGCAACCGGAGACGCAAGAATAAGCATGGATTTCGCGCCCGCATGGCGACGAAAAACGGACGGAAGGTCCTTGCAAGAAGGCGTGCGAAGGGTCGCTGGAGACTTACAGTCAGTGACGAGCCGAAGCACAGGTAAATCGCACGGGCACACATTTCCGAAATCGGAGATACTTCGCGGGTACCGCATATTCGGACGCATACTATCCCGCGGAACCTCTGTGCAGAGCGATGCGATACGGTGCTTTTATGATGTCCAGCGGGAAATCCCACCTTACCAGTGTATGGTGGGATTTGCTGTTAAGAAGCCGGGCTCCGCTGTGAGGAGGAACCGGCTTCGTCGGCTTCTTCGTGAATCCTACAGGCAGCGAAAAAACGCGCTTACTGCATGGAGTAATGAGCAGCAGCTGCAGATTCGCTGTGTATTCATCATTGACGCGCAGAAAGCTCCGGACACGACATTTGCTTCCGTGGATGCTGCGATGGCGCACATCCTCGAGGCTCTGCTGATAAAACTGAAGGAAACATGAGACGCGCTCTCACTTATATCCTTGTCTTTCTGATACGCGGATACAAAGCCCTGATCTCTCCGCTGTTTCCTCCTTCCTGCCGGTATTATCCCACCTGTTCGAGTTACTCGATGGAAGCCATTCAGAAATACGGCCCCTTCAAAGGGAGCTGGATGGGTGCGAAACGTATTGCCCGCTGCCATCCATGGCATGAGGGGGGATATGACCCGGTACCGTAAAGCCAATAAAAACAATAAGATGTGACGATGGACAGACAAGCAATCATTGGATTCGTGATTATTGCCGTTCTTTTTGTCCTGTGGATGTTTTACACGGCACCTGATCCTGAAACCGCCCGCCAGCAGCAGACCGCAGAACAGACCCAGGAGGAAGAGCAGAAGACGCCGGCAGATCAGGTCACCGAAGGTGACGTCGAGACCCCCGCTGCGGCCGAAGCACCCGCTGCGGCAGACAGCACGGATTCGGAAGCGGAAGGAAAATACGGAAAGTGGTTTGGCCACTTGGTGGACGGCAGGGATATCACGTTCACCGTCGAGACGGAACTCTACGATGTTGTTTTTTCCGCCCGCGGTGGAACGATCAAACGCTGGACACTCAGTGACTTCACTACGTGGAAAGATAATCCGCTCCAGCTCATCGATTGGAAACGAAAAAATGACGTCAATATCGTGTTTGCCAGTTCCGATGGGAGAATAGTAAACACAAAAGATCTGTATTTCCGATTCTCGGAGTATCCTGAAAACGGGAAAGTGGTTCTCACGGACTCAATGACCTACTCGTTCGAGGCGATACTGCCGGTCAAGGGTGACAGTGTGGCGATTGTCAAGCGCTATGTTGTGCGAAGCGGCGGATACAACGTCGATTTCGATATCGAAATGCGGAATATGTCCGAGGTCATCGCGAACTATGAATATGAAGTGCTTATCCATTCCCCCGCTCTTTCGGAAAGAAACAGCGTAGAGGAAGCGAGCTTTTCCGAAGCGAACGTCTATGTCGAAGATTCCCGCTCATCATTCAATGCGGACGACACGGAGGAGAGGCTTCGAGAAGCCGTGCAGGGAGAAACGGACTGGGTGTCCATCAACAACAAGTATTTCCTCAGCGCACTTATCGCCAGAGATGAGTTCAAGGGCAACGGCGCTTATGTCGAAGGAATCATGAAGCCGCTTCCGGATGAAGGTCAGCGCGAGATTTACGAGGCCGGTATCATGGTAAAATACCGTGGGAACGAAAGAGAGGTTTCCCACTTCCGGGTATATATCGGTCCGATGGATTATGAACTGCTGCAGACGCAGCATGAAGGGCTGGAGCAGATTCTCAGTCTCGGCTGGGAATTCATTGTTCGTCCGTTCTCCGAGTACTTTGTCATGCCGCTGTTCACATTCCTGCACAAATTCATCCCGAACTATGGCCTGGTCATCATCATATTCTCGATCATCGTCAAGCTTCTTCTCTATCCCCTCACGAAAAGCAGCATGAAATCGATGCAGCGTATGCAGAAACTGCAGCCGCTCATCTCCGAAATGCGGGAGAAGTACAAAGATGATCAGCAGAAGCAGAATGTTGAGATCATGAAAATGTATAAAGAGTACGGGGTCAATCCAGCCGGAGGCTGCCTGCCAATGGCCCTTCAGATGCCCATTCTCTTTGCACTGTTCACGATATTCCGTTCGACCATTGAGCTGCGACACGAGCCGTTCATGCTCTGGATCGATGATCTCTCCGCGCCGGATATCCTCTTCAGCCTCCCGACGAAGATTCCTGTTCTGGGGATGAGTTTTGTCAGTGGACTTGCACTGCTCATGGCAGCCACGATGTTCATTCAACAGAAAATGTCTGTAAAGGATCCGCGGCAGAAATCCATGGTATATATCATGCCGCTGATGTTCTGGTTCCTTTTCAATTCTTTCCCCTCCGGACTGAACCTCTATTACTTCATGTTCAACCTTCTCTCAATCGGACAGCAGTACCTGATCAACAAGCGGCATCAGGACGAACCCCTAACAAAGGTCGCCCCCAAGGGTGGAAAGAAGAAAAGCTGGTCTGAGAGAGCGATGGCTTCCATGCAGGAAAAACAGAAAGAACAGGAAAAGCTCAGGAAGGCAGCAAAGAAGAATCGGAAGTTCTGAGTTTCTGTTTCACGTGAAACAAGCCCCCTCCCCGCGGAGGGGGTTTTTTGTTTCACGTGAAACAAGAGCGATCAAATACCTGTGTATTCGGGGCCTGTTTCATCTCCGCCATGATGCGACAGGTCAATTCCGGTGATTCCATCCACTAGATAGTCTGTATCATTGATGATCGGGGATATTGATCTGTGCTTCGCTACAGGACATACAGAACAGCAAAATTGAGTGTCATGAGTACATCGGAAGTTCATCACGCGTATTTCGATAAATCGTGAGATATCGATGAATGATAACCGGATGCAGTCTGGGTTGCATTCTTCGTGATAAACATCCGGTTTTGACGCAGATGCATATTTTAGATTCATGGATCGATGGATGCGATTGTGTGATGCCTCGGAATGCATAGTCTTCCCCGCTCTGGATATGAACTTTGGCGGGAAATGACGATCTGCCCGGGCAAACACCCATATATATGTTTGTTTTTATTGGGTTTAGTGTGGGATAAGGTGGGTTCTGGCGTTCTTCTTCCGGCGGGAGTTTTTCGTGAGCGAATCGTGCCGGGATTTCGTATTCCCTTGGAGATGAAACGGCATTCCATAGGTCTCGAGTGCTTTGTTCATTGGTATTCGTTTCGTAAATTTACTCTCTTGCATCATCCGAGGTGAAACTCATGCTGATTTGTGATCATTTCCGTCAGACAACGCACAGCAGGCTTCTGCCAGTTCTGATCACTTTCTTACTTTTCACTGCCGCATCCCATGCGCAGCCGCAGTTTCGCGAACTCGGACGTCCCTTCCCCGGGGACGTTAGCATGGGACTGCTCGCGCCTTCGGAGTATCGCACACTGATTGATCTCAATGGCGCATGGGAGTACCGGACAACGGAGGATGAGAACTGGAGACGGGTCGCGGTTCCTTCATCCTATGAAGGAACATATAAACTCACGTTTCGCAGGGATTTCAATGTTCCCCGCGCCCTGGTGACGGCTTCCGTGTTTCAGCTCCACGCTCTCAGTATCTCGTACTACTGTGAGATCAGTATTAACGGACAGTTTGTCGGCAAGCACGCCGGACTCACATCCTTCTCACTGAAAATTGATCCCGGCATTATCAAGCCCGGACGAAATACCATCGAAGTGCTCGTCCATAATTTCCTCGATACGCATGAAACGATCCCGCTGTACGAACAGCTCTGGGATCGTATGAATTATGGTGGGATCGTGCACGACATCGGCATCCTTGCGCATCAGGGTGTGTGGGTGCAGGAATCGTATGTCACGACTGATGTGAATGGCGAAGGACGATCGGCGGGTCTGCGCTGCAGGGCTCTTCTGAACTCCGGAGAGATATCCTCCCTCCCGAATGATACTGCGGGGACCTCGATTACGTTCGGGCGCACAACCGTCAATTACGTTGCAGAAGTACTTGACGGGATGACCGGTGCTGTGGTTGCAAGCAGTGAGATGCAGCAGGTAGAGGTCGAATCGGACCGTCTGCGCGAGGTGCGTGTTGAGGTTACCGTTCCGGCCGTGCGCCTGTGGTCGGTCGAGTCTCCGAATCTGTACGTTCTTCGTCAACGTGTAAGTCGCGGCGGCCGAGTGCTCGATGAAACAATGCAGCATATCGGTTTTCGCAGCGTCCGCATGCATGAGGGGCGCGTCCAGCTCAACGGAACCCCGTTGTTCATAAAGGCGATGACATACATGGAAGATTCGCCCCGTCATGGACGCAGTCTCTCTCTCGATGAGCTCGAGCGCGATGTCCTCATGATGAAGAATCTCGGCATCAATGTCGTGCGGCTTGCAGCCGGGAGCACGCATCCTGTGTTCATGTCGCTCTGCGATCGGTACGGTATTCTTGTACTGCATGATCTGCCGCTGCATGAAGTTCCGCAGAGCATTCTTGCAAAAGAAGCCATTCAGTCGACAGCGAAGAATCTCCTGCGTGAATCTGTTGCCCGGGACTTCAACCACCCTTCCCTGGTCGGGATTGGCATTGCCCAGGGAGTGCAGCACGGCGGGCAGGTTTTGAATCAGTATGTTTCGGACCTGCTGAATACATCCCGGCAGTTCGAGAATCTTCTGATATATGCGACCTTTCAGTCTGATATTCCGTCTGCGCTGCCCGAACAGCTGGATTTCGTCGGCATCGATGTCATGCCGATGGCGGATGCATCAGCGGCCGAACTCCTGACGAAACTCGCGGAAGGCAATGACGGGAGTGACCTTCCTGTCGTGGTAACCGCACTTTCATATCCTGTGCAGATTGGAAATTACAACGGATACAGTGACCCTCGTTCGATTGATGCCCAGGGGCAGTTTTATCTCCGGCTTTTCAAGCTTGTCCACGAACTTGGCTACGCGGGGATAACGATTCATTCGTTTGCGGACTGGGCGGTATCGCGTCCGATCATGTCTGTTGACCGCGTGCATCAGTATACCGCAACCGCAGGCATTGTCAATCGGTACCGTCAGAAGCGCATTGCGTATGATGTCCTGAAAGCGAATATAAACAACGAGAAACCACCGGTGCTCGTTTCGGGGAATTATGAAGTGGAGCATCCCGTCACCTTCGTTTTTCTTGGAATTCTGGCGATTCTCGTCTTTGCGATTGTATACAATCTCTTTCGCCGGTTCCGTGAAAATGTCGTGCGCTCTTTTCTTCGCCCCTATAATTTCTATGCCGATGTACGAGATCAGCGAATGCTGTCCATATTCCAGACCTCGATGGTCGGACTTCTCGGTTCGCTGTCCGCGGCACTGCTATTTGCGAATCTTCTGTATTTCTGGCGAATGAATATTCTGGTGGAGAAGGCGCTCTCGCAGTTTGTTCATTCCACCGGTCTGAAACAGGCGCTGAATTTTGCAGCCTGGAATCCGATGGAACATGTGCTTGTGCTTACACTCGCATTTTTCATCCTTCTTGTTTTGCTTTCGCTTCTGCTGCGTGTCGCAGCATTTGTAGTTCGGAAAAAAGTCCTTCTCTTTGATGCCTACAGCGTGTCGATGTGGTCGGTTCTTCCGATGATCACTCTCGCTCCTTTCGGGATGATACTTTACCGCATCATGGAGATTCCTTTCCTGGAACCGATCACCATAGTCACCTATTTTGTGTTTCATATATGGGTGATCAGCAGAATCCTCAAGGGGACAGCCATTGTCTTCGACGTGCGCCCACTGTTCTTCTATCTCGGCGGATACGTCCTGCTCGGGGCTGCGCTTGCAGTCTGGCTGCTTTCCCTTGACGGCGAGTACGAGATATTCGCCTACCTGCGTTATTACGTCGATCTCTGGTGGATGGTAACGCAGACGGTTTCCTGATCTCCCTTCAGATAAATCTGCATCTATGTATCTCAGCAAGCTCGAACTCTTCGGGTTCAAATCGTTCGCAACGAAAACCAATGTCGTGCTCAATGACGGCATAACCGCCATTGTCGGACCCAACGGCTGCGGCAAGACCAACATCGTTGACGCTCTGCGGTGGGCGCTCGGTGAGCAGCGCTACTCGACACTCCGCAGTGACAAGATGGAAGACGTCATTTTCAACGGAACGAAAATGCGCAAGCCCATCGGTATGGCGGAAGTCTCGCTTACGATAGAGAATAACCGCGGCATCCTCCCTCTCGAATACAATGAAGTGACGATCACGCGGCGTGTCTTTCGCTCCGGCGAGAGTGAATACATGATGAACCGCACTATCTGCCGGCTGAAGGATATCCTGAATCTCTTCATGGATACCGGCATGGGTGCGAACGCGTATTCAGTAATTGAGCTGAAGATGGTGGAAACCATTCTCAGTGACAAAGTCGAGGAGCGCCGCCGTCTTTTTGAAGAGGCAGCAGGCGTAACCCGTTACAAGGTGCGGCGCAAGGAAGCACTGCGCAAACTCAGTGACGTGGAATCCGATCTGCTTCGCGTGGATGATATCATCGCGGAAGTCAGCAAGGCCGTGAACTCTCTCAATCGCCAGGCAAAGAAAGCCGAGCGGTACAACGAATACATGGAGCGACTGCGCATCCTCGAGGTGGATGTCCTGCAGCGCGATTACGACAATCTCTTCCGACGCCTCGAGCCGCTGGAGGAACGGCTTCGGCAGACGATCACCGAGCGTGACAGCATGCAGAATCACATGGAGGAAGAGGAGACACTGCTCGAGGCGTACCGCAGCGAGGAGGAGGACATCGAACAGCGGCTGCAGCTGCGGCGGAACGAACACGGTCGTATCGTCGGGAATATCAGTGAAACACGACAGGAGCTGCTCGTCAGCGAGGAGCGCGAACGCTCGCTTCTCCAGCGCGCCGACCGCCTGCGCGAAGCTATTGACGGTTATGAGATCCGAATATCCGAGTACGAGCGTGATAAGGAAGACGTCGTGGCGCGCCGGGAGTCGCTTTCCTCGGAGCTGGAAGAACGGGAGAACAAAAACGAACAGCTGCGCAGTGCGCACCATGAACTCGAGGCGCAGGTCTCGGAAAAGAAACTGCAGTCAGAAGCGCGGCAGCAGCGTCGCATGGAACTGATGCAGCAGATCTCGCTGCAGCAGAACGATCTGGAGAAACTGCATTCGCGCCGGGAAAGTGTCGAGGGAATCCTGGCCAGCCTCGAAGAAGAGGATACCGATGCAAGGGAGAATCTCGATAGCCTTCGTGGGCGCATGGAAGAACAGAGCGCCGGGCAGGAAGTGCTGTCCACAACTGTGCTGGACGCGGAAAAGGAATTTCATTCGATGGAGGAGCGCAAACAGTCGCTGCGCGGTGACATCGATACGCTGCAGAACAAGGCGTTTGAGATCCAGGGAAAGATCGGCGAGAAGATGACGCGCATCGATTTTCTCAACGGACTCGTCGACCGTCTCGAGGGATACAACGAAAGCGTGCAGCATCTGCTGCGCAACCGTGGCTGGTCGACTTCCCGCTATGGAACGGTCGCAGATGCGGTAAACACGCGTGAAGATCTGCGTGTCGCGGTTGAGGCTGCCCTGGGCGATGCGGCACATTTCATCCTGGTCAACGACGTGACGGAGGCGGTCAGCGGCCTGCACAATCTCAAGGAGCATCGCAAGGGCAAGGCGACATTTGCAGTACTTTCGCGCCTGCCAAAGGCCGATGCAGGCAGTTTCCCGATTGCAGGAGACGGTATTCTCGGCTGGGCCATCGACCTGGTGCGCTATGAACCACAGTATCATGATCTCTTCAGCATGCTGTTGCGGAAAGTGCTGATCGTGCGCGACAGCGAAGTAGCGAATACCTGTATCCGTGAATATCCCCGCATTCGCTGCGTGACAGTGAACGGCGACCTGTTCGACAGCAAGGGGCTCGTACGTGGCGGGAGCCACGGTCAGGAAGAGGGCAGCATGATCGGAAAGAAGGATCAAATCGCCGCCCTCTCGAAAGAAGTTGCCCTGCTCAAGGAGGAATTGCTCCGCAATCAGCAATCTCTCGAGAAGATCAATGGTGAGTATACTGCGATCGATCTGCGAAAGTATGCGGAAAAGATGAAGCAGACACAGCAGGAGCTCTCGGCGCATGAACGGCAGGTCGCGCAGATGATGTTCGAAATCGAGAAATTCGAGCGCATTCTGCAGAAGAATGCGGAAGAACGCGCGCGTCTCAATGATGAACTCCGTCAGCTGGAAGCACGTGAGCATGAGATTCTGCCGCAGCTCGAGGAATTGCGAAGCCAGCAGAACAGTATCGAGGACGAAGTCCGTCGCGAGGCGGAGAACCTCAACACACTGGAGCAGTCTTACAACCGCAGCACCGAAGAACTCAACGCTGCGAACGTCGCCGTAGTGGAAAAACGCGGTGAGATTCAGAATCTGCACAATGAGTTCGAACGACTGACGGTTTCGCTTCGTGAAACCGAACAGGCACTCGAAAACGCGAAAGCCGAGATCACACAGTCCGAGGAATCCGCCCGCGGACTCATTGACCAGATCGCGGGACTGCGTACTCAGCTGGAAAGCATGGAACAGGAGCAGCATCTGTCTGCCGAAACCCTGTCCTCGATCGAGACCGAGTTGGAATCAAAGCGTGCTGAGCTCCGGAAGATTGAAAAAACCCTGCACGACGATCGACAGAAACAGAATCAGAACGTGAATCTCGTTCATGAGATCGAACTGAAAGTGACCGAGATCAAACAGCGTATAGCCAATCTCGAAGAGCACGCGCGTGAAGAATTCGAGATGGAGCTGAATCGCGGTACCGGGGATGAGGACGACGTGTTCGATCTCGCACAGGCGCGTGATGAAATCAATGACCTGCGGCAGAAAATCCGTGGTCTCGGTCCGGTCAATCCCCTCGCCTTCGAGGAATGGAAGGAAGAAAAGGAGCGGCTGGATCTGCTGACTTCCCAGCGCGAAGATCTCATTCAGTCTGAGCACACGCTCAAGGATACCATTCGCGAAATCAACGAAACGGCGAAACAGAAATTCTCCGAGACCTTCACCGAGGTTCGTGCGAATTTCATCAAGATTTTCAAGTCACTCTTTGATGAGGGTGACGAAGCCGACCTGTTGCTTCAGGAGCACGAAGATCCACTGGAGGCAAAAATCGACATCGTCGCC
>Ga0207831_100211_pt1 | contig 28323 bp, 24 predicted proteins | sample TtanPargueraPR_7_FD_187741 | JGI IMG/M metagenome (GOLD analysis project Ga0207831, IMG submission 187741) | Aerobic enrichment media microbial communities from Bioluminiscent Bay, La Parguera, Puerto Rico - Tt and M1 (2) (SPAdes) | ecosystem: Environmental > Aquatic > Marine > Unclassified ...
GTGTTGATTTTCCTGTAGTGAGCTGACCGTAGAGTACGACTGAGGAGATTCCTATTCCTTGTTGTCCTCGGCTTTGTCGTATAGCATGAAAACGTGATCCGTAGAGCAGTCGGCCAAAGATGTGAGGTATCTGTTTTTTGATGATTCCTGGTCCGTTATCTTCGATAATCAGTCTACATTCTTCTTCAGAATGCGTCTTAATTTGTACAAGAAGATCAGGAAGAATATCGGATTCTTCGCACGCATCAAGAGCATTGTCTACTCCTTCTTTTACTCCGGTGACAAGTGCTCGTGTTGGGTTGCCAAAGCCAAGAATATGTTTATTTCTCTCAAAGAATTCTGCTACAGATATCTCTTTGTGTTTTTTAGCGAGTTGATGCGCTTTTATTTCTGTTTCTGGTTTTTTTTCAACTGGTGTTTGGTCTTCTGTCAAACTCCATCATCCCTCAAATGGTGGTCATCTTAAAACAAAATCAAGACTGCCGTTGCCTATAACAATAAAAAGAATTTAAAACTATGGGGACTGATATTTTTTGTGTGTGGTGTTGTACCCATAGATTAATAAGTATTCTCCTAATTTTCCGAGTAATTTATTCACGGTTCAGGGATCGACTATGAGCAACTATGACCAGAAAGCAATTGAGCAGAAATGGCAGGATATTTGGAGAAGATCTGAGATCTATCATTTTGATTTTGAAGATGAAAGCAGACCGATTTTTAGCATTGATGTTCCTCCCCGCTATGCTAGTGGCCCGCTGCATGCAGGTCATGCTGTTCATTACACCCATATTGATTTTGCAGCTCGTTTTAAACGTATGATGGGTTACAACGTGTTTTTCCCACTGTGTTTTGATGTCAACGGTATCCCTATTGAGGAGCGTGTTGAGCGAAAGCTTGGAATTACAAGAAAAGACATTGATCGTCATGAGTTTACTAAACTTTGTAGTGAGTTTGCAAACAAAAACATTGCAACGATGATTGAGCAGTTTCAGATTCTTGGCGAGTCGATGGACCCAACTATCTATTATCAGACGGATGCTGAATATTATCGTCGCATCACTCAGATTACCTTTATTGAGTTGTTTAAAAAAGGCCTCATCTATAAGGGCAAGTTTCCGGTGAATTGGTGTCCTCGCTGTATGACTGCTATGGCTGATGCTGAGGTGACCTATAAGGATAATGAGACCAAACTCAACACGATTAAGTTTTATTTTGTCTCTGAGCAACCTGAAGGAATTTTGAATTATTCTGGCATTGGTAAAGATGACAAAGGTGCCTACATTGAGATTGCAACAACGCGTCCTGAGATGCTTCCAAGCTGTCAGATTGTAGCGGTACATCCAAACGATGAGAAGGCACCCTGGCTTGTTGATCAAGTTGTGCGTGTGCCATTGTTTGGTAAAGAAGTAAAGATTGTTGAAGATGACGCTGTTGACCCTGAGTTTGGAACAGGCATGGTGATGATTTGTACGGTGGGAGATAAAGAGGATTTGAATTGGGTGTTTAAGTATAAGCTTCCTCTTGAGATGAGTATTAGCGAAGAAGGAACGATGACAGAGCTTTGTGGCAAGTATGCTGGGCTAAAGATTGTTGATGCTCGTGCTGAAGTCATTAAAGAACTTGAACAACAAGGTTTGTTGATTGGACAAATTCCTCTAAAGCAAAATGTTGGTGTCTGTTGGCGCTGTAAGACTGCTGTTGAGTTTATTAATGCTGAGCAGTGGTTTTTAAAGACTGTTGATTTTAAGAAGTTGGTTTTAGAAAAAAGCGATGAGATGAATTGGTTCCCAGAATACATGAAGGTGCGTCTGGTGGAGTGGGTCAATAGTCTTGAGTGGGATTGGGTGATTTCTCGTCAGCGGTATTTTGCTACACCGATTCCTCTGTGGGAGTGTAAATCTTGCGGTGAGGTGGTGTTGGCTAGATCTGAAGATACCTATGTTGATCCTACAGTTGATAGGCCTCCTGTTTCTTCATGTCCTAAGTGTGGCTGTGAGGAATTTGTCGGCTGCGAGGATGTGTTTGATACGTGGATGGATTCTAGTATTAGTCCTCTTTTTAACACGTTTTGGCATCGTGACGAGAAGCGTTTTTCCCGGCTGTATCCGATGAGTGTGCGTCCTCAGTCTCATGATATTATTCGGACGTGGGCGTTTTATACGATTCTTCGTTGTACACTGATTACTGATCAAAAGCCATTTGAAAACATCATGATGGGTGGTTTTATTCTTAGTGAGGATGGAACGCCTATGCATGCTAGTCTTGGCAATGTGATTGATCCTTTAGGAATCATCGATGAGTTTGGAACAGATGCCTTTAGATGTTATGCTGCCTCGTGTGCCCTTGGCGAGGATAATCCGTATCGTAGCAAGGATGTGATTCGTGGCACAAAGGTTCTTCGTAAGCTCTATAATGTGCAGAGTTTTATTGCAAATCTTCTTGAGAATGAAAAGCCACAAAAGCCTGAGTCATTATGTGAGATTGACCGTTGGATTCTCTCAAAGTTCAGTCGTTTGGTAAAACAATCTAAGGCTCAGATGGAGGTTTTTGATTATTCTCAGTGCATGAAGGATATTGAGTTCTTTTTGTGGCATGAGGTGGCTGATCATTATCTTGAGATGATTAAAAGCAGTGTGTATGAAGGAAAAAACAAGGAAAGTATCACTTATACGTTGTATACGCTTGGTCTTGGGATGCTAAAGTTGTTTGCAGTGTTTTTCCCTCATGTGACTGAGGAGTTGTATGATCGTCATTACAAGGCTTTTGAAGGCGAGCAGAGCATTCATGTCAGTCTATGGCCTGAGGAGATCGTAGATGATGAGCAGGCAATAGTTGCTGGTGAGAATGTTAAATCTTTTATTGCTCAGGTTCGTGCTTGGAAGAGTGAGCAGAAGATGGCTCTTAACGCCCAGTTGGATGCTTCTGCTTCATATGCCAAACAAAAAACTGTGGAGTGTCTAGAGAACAACCGCGATATTGTGATTAGTACACTTAAGCTTCCCATTGACCATGAATTTCGTGTTGGAAAACCGGATGTAATTGAAAAGATCTCTTCTGTTGCTCCTGTGTTTAGTAAGCTTGGTCCAACCTTTAAGGCTCAGGCAAAAACGCTTGTTGACTTTGTGAAGTCAAATCAAGACCAAGTCATTGGAATTATTGAGCAAAAAGGCGACATCTTCGTTGAGGATATTGATGGTCTTGAGTGTGAGTCGGTTGGTGGTCTTGTTGAATCTGGGTTCTTAAGCTTAGAAAAATCTGCTGTTGTGCAAGGTAGCAGTAACGCTGGTGTGGTTTGTTTTGATGGTTTTTATCTACAGGTAAATGGGTGATTGAAAAATGAAGAAGCGACAGAAACAAAAGATGCGCAGTTGGGTTGTAAAAATCTTTGCAGTCCTTGTGGTTCTTGCAATGATTTTAACTGGGTTTGTTGTGATGTTTTTGTAAAAATGTTCCGGTACTTCGTTGGAGCATTTTTTCTTTTTTATATGTTGCTTTGTTGGGCACTATCTTGGGTTGTTTTATGTTGTTTTGGATTCCAGATTTTAAGAAGCGTTGAAAGCAAGAAGACAAATCCTACGAGTATGAGAAACAATGGTGAAGTAATAAGGGGTGCTTGTCCAAGTAGTACAAGTCCTGCCAGGATAAATGCAAGTATTCCTCCAAGTAGTCCGCTGATTTCTACTGGAAGTTCAACGTTTCCTATTTGTAGTATCGGTGGTTCTCTTTTGTAAAGTCTGCTGAGTTCTTGATTGGTTGTTCTATGATGGTTAGCTGTTTGCTTTTTGAGAGTGGCAAGTTGAGCGGTGATGTCTTGGATCTGTGTTTCTAAATCGTTGATTTTTTGTTGTGTCGATTCATCGATCTTCATTTTTTGTGTTGGTTTTTGGCTACTAAGTGCTGGTGGAATGGGATGATCTTCTGGTTGTATTGAGAGACGTTTTTCTATTGCTGCAAGCCGTGAGGAAAGGCTTTGGATGTGTGATTCGAGTCGTCGTATCCAGCTATATTGCTGATCATTATCTTTTCGACTGTTGTTTTTGTCTGTTTGTTTATGTTGATGCGGCAGGATACGTGGAAATTTTGACATGGTTGTGTCCTCGCTGTTGTGCAAGTAGTAAAAAAATTTGATTGAATTATATAAATATGTTTTGGTAAAAATGGTTTTTATGGACCATTTTTCACAGAAAAAGAGATGTGAAGGGTTGGAAGAGGGCTGGCCTCACTAGGAGGGGATGGGATGCACTCTAACAAAACAACTACCAGCCCTAAACCTTCCATTCTATGAATCGAGAAGCCACTTTAAATGTTTTTCCCCAAATAATAATCGAAATGTCGATGCAAAGAGAAGAAAATAAACAATGTAACCTTTTTATGGCGATGATTTGTTGTCCTAAAACATATTTGGTGTAAGGATATGGAGAAGAAATCAAAGACAGTTCGTGACCCCATCCATGGCGACATCATCGTTGACGGATATGCAAAACAATTATTGCAGAGTCCAGAGATCCAACGGCTTCACAATATCAAGCAACTTGGCCTTGCTCATCTTGTGTTTCCTGGAGCTCAACATACAAGACTAGAACATTCTCTTGGGGCGTTCTCTGTTGCTCAAAAGATTGCAAATCATCTTTGTCTAGAAGAGCAAGAGCGTGATGTGATATGCTGTGCTGCTCTTCTTCATGATCTTGGTCATGGGCCTTTTTCTCATACTCTTGAATCATTGCTGATGGAAAAAATTGGAATCAACCATGTCGATGTGACTGAAGAGTTGTTGTATGGAAAACGAGAAGTCTTTGACGAAAAAGAAAAAGATATCATCAATTTTCCCCGGGCATGTGAGGTTTTAGAAGAACACAGCATAGATGTCGATGAAGTTGTCTCAATTATTAAGGGAAGGATGTATAAGAAATCATATCTAAGCCAGATGATGAACAGCACAATTGATGTAGATCAGCTTGATTATCTGCTGCGTGACGCCTATTATACTGGTGTTGCCTATGGCCTGGTTGATATCGGGCGTCTGGTGTCAACATTAATGCTTAAAAACGGTTGTCTGACAATTGAAAAAAAAGGAGTCTCTGTTGTTGAAAATGTCTTGGTTGCACGGGCTCTTATGTATTCTTCTGTCTATTTTCATAAGACGGTGCGTATCGCTGAGTTGATGCTTTCAAGGGCACTCACCGAACTTGATGTGGACGATCCTTCAAAGTTTTTTGCAATGACTGATGCTGAGCTTTTTGTTGCACTCAAAGATGCTGGTTCTTTTCAGGCTGAGATGGTGACACGGCTGAAGTATCGAGATTTGTTCAAACAGGCGTATGCTGTGTCGTATTCTGAGCTTTCTGAAAAACAAAAAGAGAGAATCGTTGAATTTGAGTCTGTTGAGTTTCGCAGACAAAAAGAAGCAGAGATTGAAAAACACTTCAATATTGCAAAAGGACAAGTCATCATCGATATTCCTCGACCTGAACTGCTTCAGACTGAGCCAAGAATCCATAACACCGACATCTTTGTCGTCGATGAAGATGAGATTAAGACTCTTGATCAGTTCACACCTCTTGCACAGGCCCTGCGTTCAAGAATCACTCCTGATTGGGCACTGATGATTGTCTCTGATTGTAAGTATCGACAGAAAATCAAAAGAGAAGCAATACGTCTTCTCTTTGAATAAGTTGTTTTATTGCCGTGGTGAGTGTAGCAATCCAAAGACTTTGAGTAGTATCAGAAGAATTGGAATAAACGCTGCAAACACAAGTGTGGTAAGCCCAAGACTCCAGCCCATGAGAAGCGGCGCGTTCATTAAGAGAAACATAGCAAGCAGTGGGAAAAGTGCTATGATGCTACTTATCGCTAGATCCGTTGCTGCAGGTGTTCGAAAATCAGGATCAGCAAGTCTGATGAGAACAAGTCCTGTTGCAACAGTTCCTGTTTCCATGCCATAAAGTCCCACGGTTCGCTCGAAGTGATAGTTTTTCCAGAGTCGTTTTCCAAAGTACAAAATCCAAAGTAGTGTTACTGTCCCTGCACTAATTGCCATGATAAGCAGGGGTGCAAGGTAATCATGGATGACTTGTAGTGAGATTGCACTGATGCTGGTGACGATGAGAAGATCGACTCCAAGTCCGGTAAGCCGACTTTGTGTTTGATTGTCAAGAACATATGCTCCTCCAAGTCGTTCGATGAGCGCTCTGATAAGGAAGCTGACAAGAAGTCCAAAGACAAAGAAAAATCCCCAAAGCATCTCTCCTATATCTGTTGGAACAACCATGCTAAGTACCCTGATCAGGCCATAGGAGATAAGATAGACAAATCCAATGAGCGCTGCATGCATGGTGAGGGTGTCAAGACTGCTGCTATGCGTGGTAAGTCTGCCAGAGGTAACAGGCGTTGAACCTTTGCAATATATTCCTGTGCGAAGTTCACTACCTATCTTGCTTGAGTCATGGTGTGCTGCAAGTCCTTTTCGTATTCCCCAGCTGACAAGCGGCACTCCAACAAAGATAGCAAAGAGAAATCCAAAGGTTGCAAAGGTAAGTCCAATACTTGCTCCATTGGTAAAGCCAAAGGAACTTTCCCATGTTTTTCCAATGCTAAGTGCTTGTCCTGGTCCTTCTTCAAATCCTAGTGGAAGTAAGAATCCAAAGGTGGGAAAGAGGTTGAATCCTAAGACATTAAAAAGCATCGTAAGTGCCCCACCAAGGGTAAATTGCAGTGCTGCAACAGTCCCTATTAAAAGGCCCATTTTGGTGATTCCTTTGAATCCTTCAAGTCGTTGTTTGATGTTTCGTGGTGCATCAGGTCTTCCAGTCAGTCCAAGACTGATGAAGGTGATGTTAAACAGATGATAGGCAAAGCTTTCAAGCATACCTGAACTTGCCTCGATTGTGCCTGTGTATTCGAGAAGTTCTCGTGCAATAAATCCTATGATTCCTGCAATAAGGCATGCGGGTACAAAGAATCGTTGTAAGAATTTGACTTTTGCTCGAAGGATAAGTCCAACAAGCAGCAGAACGCTTACTCCTCCAAAGAGTAGCATTCCTTCAAAAGGAAATGTAGGCTCCATGTGATACCTTCTTTTTTATGCTTTAGTCGGCAAATACGATTTTATCATGTTGTTTGAGGCACGTTGTGGCTTTATGGAATCGATGTCGCCTTCGTGCTTCTTGGTCGTAGCTGTCCTCGCCACCTTTTTCGGCAAGGATTTTTTCGCCGTGTTCGATTTGCCGTAGGACGTTGACGTTCATATTGTTAACGGTTCCAGGGCCCATTTTCATAAGAAGTTGTGTGATAAGACCTATACCATAAGGAAGACTTTCATTTCGAAACATGGTTCCAGGGATAATCTCAAACCAGGCACCAACTGAGCTTTCTCCAAACTTGGTGATGGGTGAACCCATAGCAGCTTGGCGTTCTGGTGTTGGTCCAGCATGTGCTGGCATCCATTCACCATCGATATAGGCTTCTACATCTGCTTCAAGACTAAAATAGCCTAGTGCATCATACCATTGTTGCATGACAGGGTCAAAGACGTTTTCATACATGTTTTGGTCTTCAAGTGCTGCAAAGAATTTGTAGCGGGTTTTGATGCCGCCACAGCGCAGTAGTGCTACAAGCACACTGTTGATGTGCATGCAGGTTCCAGATCCTCGCTTTAGGGTGTCTTGTATTGTATCGATTGGAAGTATCTCTAAGGTGATGTTTCTTTTGACCCATTCAAATGCTGCTGAGGCATACTCTTTGTCGCTTTTTTCAAAGGCCCCGAGTTGGTTTGCAAGTGCTATGATATGTTTATTGTGTGGGTCGCAGCAGTAGGTTGGCCTGAGGAATTTTTCATCGCCTTTGTAGTACTTCATCCCTTCTTTGTATTCAGGTAAGATGTAGCGTCGTTTGGGTCGTTTGTACGGCTCACTTGTTGAGATGTTTTGAAGTTTTTTGATCTGACTTCCATGCACAAGGAGTAGATAAGAAAGTGAAAAACCGCCTTTCACAAGGATACGGATAAACGTGCTGTTGGGCATGTATCCTCGCTCTTTAATTTCGCGTAGAGTGGCCATGATTGATTCCCTCAAGTATAGGATTGTTGTTCATCGTTGCGAGTTGATGTTGTCTTTATTTTGGAGGTTTATAAAAGATGTGGTTCTTGTATTTATAGATTGTCGAAGGTTTTTTTGCTTGTTTTTTATATTTTTTCAAATTAACAAAAGAATTGCGCTTCATATTGTCTTTAGGTTATTGAGCTTTTTTTGTAGGTTGTCTAATGATAATTGGCTGTCCTCAAGAGTGCTGATGTATTGATGGGCATAGAGGTTTGAAAAAAGAAGTCGTTGTTCATCAGAAAAGCCAAGCAGTGTTGCAAAAAGATTTGCAGCGGTCCAACTATCTCCTGCACCGGTGATGCGTTGTATCTGTTGTGTTGGTATTGTTGGTATGACAATGCTATCATGTTTGTTGACTGATGCCGAAAGCTCAGAAGTGTGAAGGTCAATGCGGGCTGGGATAGATTGTTTTAGTTGTTGGGCTGTGTGAATCATTTCCTCATCAGTTGAAAAAGTGCTGTTCGCATAATAGGCAAGTTCGTTTTCGTTGAGCCCAAATATATCAAGTTTTTCGCTGGAAAGTATTTTCTGCTTAAGAACAGGTATTTCATCTATCTTTGAGTAGGGATCTCCCGTATCAAGAAATGTTGTCGTGTTATGAGAATGTGCATAGGTAAACAGTTTTTCTGCAAGGTCTGTTGCTTTGCTATTATTGTTCCAATTGAGAAGTGCAACAATGTCTGCTTGTGCAATCAGTTCTAGGTCTTCTTCGTTGAGATGCTCAAAGCAAAATCCATCGACTGATCCTGGATCTGAGAGCATTATGTTGGTATGTGTTTGTCCTAGTTCTATTGCAGCGGTCATGGCAAGTTGTCCATCTGTTTTAAGGTGAGTTAAATCAACTTGAAGGTCTTTAAAAAAATAGTCAAGAAGATGTTTTCCCAACAGATCTGTGCTGCAGATGAGTATAGGCATCATTCCAAGTTTTGCAAGATGATAGGCAATATTTGCGCCGTTTCCTCCTGCTTGTAGTCGTTGAGTAATTGGTGTAATGCTGCCTCCTTTTTGGTTTTTTACAGATTTAAAATCGGAAAATGTTTTCTCTTCATTTTGAATATGGATGAAATGGTCAAGAAAAAAATCTGGGAGTATGACGATTCTATGCTCTGTGAGTGTCTCCTTTTGGATTTCTGACACTCGTTGATTAAGTTCCTCAAAGTCTTGTAGCATGCAATTTTCTCCTCATCTATTCTGGCTGGCATACATTTTGGGATACTAATCCTTTTTGTCTTTTTCACTTTGGTACTTTTAAGTAGAAAATTTTATTAATGGACGTTTATTTTATATTTCAGGGCGATTTTATGAAAAGAGGATTCTGTTTATTTTTAGTCTTCGTCTTAGTAGTAACTTCTTTATCCATCGCTGTTTCATCTAAGCAGTCAATTGAATATCCAACAAGGATATACAACAACAATTCTGATGATGTCTCCTATGAAGATAACGGACTTGAGTGGGCTTTTATTTTTGGGGGATATGCAATTGTTGAGTGGAAGCAAGAGTCCTCTCAAAATGACTCTATTAATGATGTTTATCGACTGCATAGTCAGGGATTTTTGTTTTACTTTGGAAAAAATGCTGCACAGGACCTAAGCTTGACATCTAAGTATTCATGGGGCCTTTGTACTACGATCCAATTTTGCACAGATAAAACAGATGATTCAAATTTTGTTGGATATTTCTCTGGAGGAGAGCAAGGATTAATCTGTGGTTTTTGGAATGATTGGTGCGACATAGTTTTTCCTTAACTATTAGTATTTGTCAAGCTTTTGTAAAAAATCAGCGGTAGATTTTTGACATTCGTCAAGATTTTTAAAATGATAAGAGGATTCTACATTACAGAGTTTTAAAAATTTTTATTCTTTGATTTGATTTCACTGAATTCTTTGATATCTATAAGGAATGGATCAATGGAAATTCACATGGACGCCAACATATATTATAATGACGAGTAATAATTTGTGAAGTTGCCCCTATACAAAGGCTTTATTCCAAAGGTTTTTTGGATGTATCTAACAACAAAGCGAAAAGTATATATAGGATGTTGTAGACCAATAGTGGCAACAAAAAAAGTCGCATCAAGAAAGTTGGGTGAATACACAATGACGCTTATAACATTAAATGATTTATCAAAAGCCATTTCAAACCGTATCGGGATAAACATGCATAACGCAAGAAGGGATGCTGGTTTTGTCATGGACATTTTTGGATTTGGAGACCGAGTCATAGATAATGTCTTGGATCCTGAAGACCGTCAACTCTTCTACATCCTTGAAGAAGAAGGTATGTTGACAACAGAACGTGAAGAGACAACACTCTACGATGGTCGTGAGTGGCGTACACATTATTGGAGACTTCGAAAAGACGTCATCTCCAGATATGCCGATACTGACACTGATGGGCCAGGAAACCTTATTGAAGAAAAGCAAACCAGACACGTTGATGATGAGTTTGATTATGGAACTATCGATGAAAACGCCTGGGGTGCACGAAAATTTGATGATGATTTCTTTAACTAGAAATCATTTGTATCTTCTTTTTTAATGTTCTTTTTTAAACTAGTCTTTTGTTTTTTCTCATTTGTTTGATAAAGTTAATAAGTAGGGTTTTGTTCTGAAATTCTACAACGTGTTAAGTATCGGGGGCAGTAGAATTATGCCAAAAAGAACCTATATAGTAAGCTCAGAGTCTGTAACTGAAGGACATCCTGATAAGATGTGTGATCTCATCAGTGATGCATTACTTGATGAAGCATTAAAGCAAGACAAGATGTCTCGTGTTGCAATTGAAACAGGAACCAAGAATGGAGGAGTAATGGTCTTTGGTGAAGTGACAACTGAAGCCTACATTGATATCCCTCGTGTTGTTCGTGAGACAATAAAAGAAATTGGCTATACGAAAAGCGAGTATGGTATCGAAGCAGAGACTTGTTCAGTGTGGGTACAGATCACCGAACAAAGTCCAGATATAAGCCAAGGGGTAACAGAAGGTGATGGTCTTCATGTAGAACAAGGTGCTGGAGACCAGGGCATGATGTTTGGTTTTGCTTGTGATGAAACAGAAGAATTAATGCCACTAACTATCTCACTTGCCCATAAGCTTTCAAAGAAACTCTCACAGGCCAGAAAAGAAAAAGAAATCTCCTATCTTAGACCTGATGGTAAATCTCAGGTGTCTGTTGAATACGATGAGTCTGGAAAACCACTGCGTGTTGATACAGTAGTTGTGTCAACACAGCATGATGCAGGAATTTCTCATGATCGTATTGAAAAAGACATCATTGAGCACATCATCAATCCGGTATGTTGTGAATGGATGGACAAAAAAACTAAGATCCATGTCAATCCTACTGGTGCTTTTATCCGTGGTGGCCCCTATGCTGATGCTGGGCTGACTGGGCGTAAAATCATTGTTGATACCTATGGTGGTATCGGCCGCCATGGTGGTGGAGCATTTTCTGGAAAGGACCCAACTAAAGTTGATAGAAGCGGTGCATATGCCTGCAGATATATTGCAAAAAACATTGTCGCAGCAGGCCTTGCAAACAAATGTGAGATTCAGCTTGCCTACGCTATTGGAGTTGCAGAGCCAGTCTCTGTGAACATTGATTGTTTTGGTACAGAAAAAATCGCTCTTGCAAAAATTGAGAAAATGGTACGTGAGTTTTTCCCATTGACTCCTGAAAAAATCATAAACACTTTGCAGTTAAGACGCCCTATTTATCATAAGACTGCTGCCTATGGACATTTCGGTCGCGATGATCCTGATTTTAATTGGGAAAAAACAGATAAAGCAGAGCTTTTGAAAAAAGAAGCAGGATTATAAGATCCTGTTTTTTCTATTTTTTCTTTATGCTTTTGTCTCGACAAGTTCTGCGAGATGGAGGCTGAGTCCTTTTTCACACTCGACTTTATTGGAAAGTATTTTTGTGATGGTAAATGTCCCACCATTAGAAAGAGCTGGATGGTTACATTCTTTGTAATACACACAACCAATATGATTGCAGTAGGCTTTTGGAAGTTTTGCTGTACTTGCTTCAAGGTGGTGTTTGCTTACGTTTGCAACTATGGGAAGTTCTTCTACTTCAACGATGATGACGTCATCATCAAAGATGTCGCATTTGTGGGTTTTTTCTCGTATATCTGTTACTTTGTAGCTTCTTCCAGGCTTTAGATTAAAACAGACGTTTTTTACTTTGCAGCTGCTACATTCACTAAGCGGGCCTGCATAGGTGAAGATTTCATCTTTTTTTGCCAGACTTTTTCCAAGCAGTGTAACAATTGCCATATCTTTAGATGACTCCTGTTTTTTTTGCAAGCTTTGTTGCTGCTTTCTCAGTTAGTCCTGTTTCTCCAAGAATTGTGTAGCGTTCTGGCCTAATTTCTTGGCAGCGAGTAAGTGCTTCAACGATTTTTTTCTTACTGACTCCAAGTTCTTCACTTGTGGTTGGGCAGCCGATTTTTTGTAAGGTTTTCTTCATGCTTTGCCAGTCTCCGCCATGAAGATAAAGCATCATGATAGCACCAATGCCACATTGTTCTCCATGTAGCGGTTTTTTGTAGCTTTTTCCTTTGAGCATTATTCCTGGACCTAGGTAGTCAAGCATATGTGAAAACATATGTTCCGCTCCACTTGCAGGCCGGGTGCTTCCAGCAACACTCATTGCAACTCCTGAGACTATCATTGCTTTGACGGCAAACCAGGCGCTTTTTTCTGCTCCTGATTTTATCTGATCTGCATGTTCCATGATTAGTTCTGCACTGGTTGTTGCAAGAACAGCTGCATGGCTGCTGAATTCTTCATCTTTGAGATTTGAAGCAAGCTTCCAGTCAAGAACTGCGCTGATGTTGCTTAAGACATCGGCACATCCACTGGCAATCATTCGAAATGGTGCTTTGCAGATGATGGCGGTATCTGCTAAGACTGCATCAGGAGATCGTGCTCGCCTACTGACATTTCCTTTTCTGTCTTTGAGGCTTGCCTGGGGACTTGCAATGCCATCATGGGATGCACAAGTAGGCACACTAACAAATGGCCTATTCATTTCAAAAGAGGCAAGTTTTGTGACATCAATAACTGATCCGCCTCCAACTCCAAGAAGCATCTCAATGTCGTTTTTTTCTATTTCTTTTTTTACTTTTGATACTTCTGTGAGTGTGGGTGCAGCTATAAGTTTGTTTTCGACGTTGTAGCCTGCTTTTTCCAGATATTTTTCAACACTGTTTCCACAGATTCTTTTAGTGATTTTATCATTGACAATGAGTATGTGCTCTCCGGCATCAAGGCGCTGACAAAGTGCTCCGATTTCGTTGATGGAATGATGTCCTACGATTATTTCTCGTGGAAACACCATTGTTTTTGATTTGGTAAATCGCTCCATAATAGTCATCGTAATGTTTACCTATAATATATAACAGTTATGTGCTATACTCCTAAATATCATGGTCTTTATATAGGAAAATTGGTATGAGGGTTGTTGATGACATCAAACATGGTTGAAAAACTAAGAGACAACGCTTTATTATTGACCATCCTTGTGAGTGTTATTATTGTTGGTGTTGTAATTGCAGGATGCCTTCTTCTGCCAGAAGTGTTTTATGACAATTGGATTTGGAAATATTATTGGGGCCCAGTTGTTGCAGATGCAACAGGTCAAGCAGTCAGCAATAATGGAGTGACTGCAGTTGAAGGATATACTTGGGTGTCTGAGATTACCTATGGTTTGATTGTTGTCTGTGCTTTGTATGGAATCTTTCGATTACTTAAGAAATTGGAGATTGGTGTTGATTGGTGGTTTTTTGTTGCATTATCACCATATGTGCTGTATGGACCCGTAACACGAGTTCTTGAGGATTCTTCGTATTATCTTGAACCGATGGTGTTTTGGTTTATTTCTCCGCTGATTTATCTTCAGACAGCAGCTTTTATGTTTGGTTTTTTGGCTCTTGGAGTTCTTTTTGAAAAGGTGCTAAAGAAAAAGAAAGTGATTTCTTTACTTGTTTTTTCTGCTGTGATTGCAGCTTCAGATGTTATCTATGTGTTGATGTGGCGCTTTGAACTGTTGTCGGTTCAACGAAGTATTGACCCTATTGTGTTTGTCTTGCTTTCATTTTTTGCCTCTCTTCCATTCATCTATCGTTTTTTGATGAAAAAGAAGTTGACGTTGAAGTTGACGATTGGTTGTGGTGGATTGTTGATTTTCCTTCCTTCTTTGTATGTGACAAGTAGATGGTTGATTGGTGATGTGTGGGATCAGACGTCTGGCATTCGTTTTGATGTACTGTTGATTGTCTCTTTACTTGTTGCAGTAATTGTTGCAGTGTTTACGATTCTTTCAATGGTTTTTAAGGGAAATGAGACTGCGGAGGCATTTAGCAGGCCACTCAATCTTGCTATGGTTGCAGGCCATATGGTTGATGGGCTTGCAAGTTGGATTAGTATTTATGATCCTTTGAAGTTTGGTAATTTGAATTATGCAGAAAAGCATCCTGCCTCAAATTGGTTGATGGAAGTATGGCCTCCTCTGTTTCCTATGGTAAAACTGGTGTTGATTATTTTAATCATCTACATTTTTGATATTTTATATAAAGAGGAGATGAAGGAGTATAGGACTCTTGGTAATTTGTTAAAGATTGGGATAATCATTCTTGGTCTTGCTCCTGGTCTTAGGGATCTTTTAAGGGTAACGATGGGCGTGTAGTACTAATGTCTCAGAAGAAACTTACTCGAAGGCATCCTGATTGGTTGAAAGTCAAAATTCCTGGTGGCAAAAAATATGTTGAGATGAAGAAGCTTTTGAGAAATTCTCATCTGCATACGATTTGTGAGGAGGCAAAGTGTCCTAATCTTGCTGAGTGTTTTGGTTGTGGGACAAGTGTGTTTTTGATTCTTGGTGATATTTGTTCTAGGGATTGTGGGTATTGTAATGTTACGCATGGGACTCCGCGTCAGCTAAATCCTGATGAACCGATGCTTGTTGCTCAAAGTGTTGTTGATTTGGAGTTGAAGTATGCTGTGATTACAAGTGTTACTAGAGATGATTTAGATGATGGCGGAGCAGCCGTATTTGTTGAGACGATTAAAGATATCAGAAAATTAGCTCCCAAGTGTGGTGTTGAAGTGTTGATCCCTGATTTTTTGGGTAGTATTGATGCCTTAAGGACTGTTGTTGATGAAAAGCCTGATGTGATTAATCATAACATTGAGGTTGTCAAAGATTTGTTTAGCTCTATTCGTCCTCAGGGAAATTATGAACTGAGCCTTGAAGTGTTGGAAAACTGTAAAAAGTTAGATGATACTATTCATTTGAAGAGTGGGTTGATGGTTGGTCTTGGGGAGTCGTGGGAGCAAATTGTCAAGACTCTAAAGGATCTTCGTAGTGTCGGTGTTGAGTTTGTCACAATTGGTCAGTATCTACAACCAAGCAAAAATCATGTGCCGGTCTGCAAGTATTATACTCCAGAAGAGTTTGAAAAATTAAAAAAGATTGCACTTAATCTTGGTTTTTCTCATGTGGAGTCTGGGCCTCTTGTGAGAAGTTCGTATCATGCCCAAGATGCATTGAGGTGATTGTTGGTATGGTTGAATGGAGAATAATTGAGTCGGGAAAAAATCCTGCTTCTTGGAATATGTCTGTTGATAGTGCTGTTGTTGAAAGTGTCTCAAAAGGTCTTTGTCCACCTACGTTGCGGTTGTATGGGTGGGAGCCATCTGCAATTTCTATTGGTTATTTTCAAAAGTTGTTTGATGAGGTTGATGTGAAAAAGTGTGAAAAAAGCGGTGTTGATGTAGTGCGTCGTATTACTGGTGGTGGTGCAGTATTTCATGAGTGTGAAGCAACCTATAGTTTAGTGATTCCTCAGTCGGATCCACTGATTCCTGGTGATGATATCATTGGATGTTTTAGAAGAATTTGTGGCGGGATTATCCGTGGCCTTGATCTTATTGGGGTCTCTGCTTCTTTTGAGCCGATTAATGATGTTATTGCTGGGGGAAAAAAGGTCTCAGGTAACGCACAGATAAGGCGAAAGGGCTGTGTGCTTCAACATGGAACAATCTTGCTTAAGGTTGATGTGAAGCGTATGTTTTCGCTTTTGACTGTTTCTGATGAGAAGATTCGTGATAAGTTGATTAGTCGTGTTGAGGACAGGGTTACTAGTGTTTCTGATGTGTTGGGACGTTCTGTTGGCTTTGATGAGATGATTGAGGTGCTTCGCCTTGGTTTTTCTAAAGAGTTTGAAGTTGACTTGGTGGATGGCTCTCTTTCTTCTGAAGAAAAAGAAAATATTGAGAAATTTAGAAAACAAAAGTTTGCAAATCCTGCCTGGGTCCAGAAAAGATAAGAAGAAAAACCTTGTTTTTTAAAGGGTGTGTTGGATGCTTGTTTGGTCAAACTCTAACAAGAAGTCGTCGTAGGCTGCAATGGTTGTAACGCCTGTTGTTGACTCAAGGATCTGTGCTTGAGTTTTTGGGTCTGCTTTTAGCATTCTCATACCAAAGTGTGTGATAATTGCAAGTTTTGGCTGTATTGAAGAGATGAGTTGTTGTGCATCATTGAGGTCAAGATGCTGGATGCTTTGATGTGGTCGGTGTGTTAAGACGACGTTGAGAATGAGAATATCACTTCCTTGATAAGCTGTGTTGAGTTGTGGAAAATATTCTGTGTCACTGATAAGTGAGATGGTTGGTTGATTGTCAGCGCTGATTGTATAGCCGTAGGTCTCTACGCCGTGGTGGTGTTTGATGGGCGTTTGTATGGTGATTGTATCGAGTTGATAGCTGTTTTGTTCTTTGATTGTTTGTATGAAATTGACTTTGTCTCTGAAATGATGCAGTATGACGGGGTCATCATCTAGTGCATCTGAGGGAGCAAAGACAACACCTTTTGGATCTTTTCCTCCGTTGCTCATTGCTTCCATGAGGATGTTGATGTCGTTTGAGTGATCGATATGGCGATGGGTGAGTAGGAGTGCGTCTAGCTGTGCCGGGTTATGTGGTGGGCTTGATTGGTACAGTTGGCTTAGTGTTCCTGGTCCTGGGTCAATGAGGAGGTGTTTGTCATTGTAGTTGAGCCAGAGTCCTGCACTTTTTCGCAATTGTCTTATGGTGACGTAGCGTGCACCGGCTGTTCCTAGGAAGTGTAGTGAGTTCATAAGTGATTTTTCCTTGTATTGTTGTGGAAGATATGGTCTATATATGAGTTAAGTTTTTGTGGTTGATGGTGTTTATATCGTTTTGTATTTATATGGTGGATATTGTTGAGTATACGTATTTTTTGGTGCGTCAGATTCCTCCAGGTAGGGTATCTTCATATGGTGCTGTTGCTTCGGCGTTAGGAAACAAAGGGTATGCTCGGGCAGTTGGTGGTTTTATGAATCGTAATCCTGATCCTGACTCTATGCCTTGTTTTAAGATTGTATGCAGCGACGGCAGTATTGGTGGTTTTGGAAGGGGACTTTCTGATAAGATGAGGCGTCTTGAAGAGGAGGGAATCAAGGTTAAAGACGGTCGCATCGTTGATTTTGAGAAAGTCTTTTTTGATGATTTTAGTTCATCGTATCCGTTGAAGAAAAGATAAGTAGGTTCTTAGAGGTCATCGAGGTCTTTACTGCTGATGATTGGTATCTCAAGTTCGTTGAGTAGTTGACTGTATTCTTTGACTTGTGCTTTTTTTAGTCCTTTTTTGTGGATGTAGCAGCCTTGGCAGTTGGGGGTATGCTCGTATGCTTGCTTGATAATATCACTGTTGATGTTTCCATCATTGATTTGATAGTTGGGAATCATATGGCCAAAAGAAACATTTTTTGTAAAAACTAAATCGCTGAATCGTGGGGCATAATGGCCTCCACCAAGGCCTATGAGAACAGGGATGTCTTTTGGAAGATCAGATTCATAATGATACTCTGATAGTGTATCAAGAAGAGAACTTGCAATGATTGCTGCAGGTTTTCTTTTTTCCCATTCTTCTTGGTTGGATCCAACTTCTACAAAAAGTGTTGGTGCAGTTGTTGCCGGCCCATGATGGGTGACTTCAAAGCAGACTTGATGTGACATGTCTTGTTGGATGCTATGAGCTTTGATTCTTCTAAGAAGATGAGCCATCAGTCGTGGTGAACTTAGGCAAAGATAGCGTGATTTTCCACCAAAAAGTGCTGACCCAAAATTACCAATTGGATGAACGGTGAGCGCTTTTTCACCGGATTTGCTTCTATGCCTGCTGATATAGATGATTTGATCGATTTTTTGTTTTGTCTCTTCGACAAAGACATCTTCAATTCCTTCAGTAATTATGGTCTTTGTGTTGAGTGTCATAAGATAGATATCATCCATTTCTTGATGTTGGAATATCGGATGATGATACGCAGAATACTCTGTTTTTTTAAAGTTGCTTTGAGTAAAAAGGGATTCTTTGATGTTGGTGCTTGCAGGATCCTCAGTGCTCGATACGATGAGAAGACTCATTAAGCAAGGTAAAAAAAGTAGCTTGGTTTAAGAGTTACGATGCTTTATGAGAACTTTTGATAGTCGTCAATCATTCCTTTTCGTGCAAGAAGACCAATATGTTTTGAAAGGGTAAAGATATTTGCAATCATCTTGATTTCTTGTGCTTCTTCTTGGCTGGAGAGCAATCCTACAATTTGCATGAATTGGCTGTTGGTTCAACCTATATAAAGGGTTGTGGTACAAATCTATCCCATTGGAAAAATAAAACTATTTTTGATCGGCTTTCTTCTTTTTTTCTCCGTTAATAAGCCACCACACTCCTGCATAGCAAAACGGTGTGTCAAGCAAGGCAAAAAGCACTTTGACAAGCCAGTAAGGGATAACAAGTGTGAAGATATAGGCAACTGTAAACTTACTATTTACTGGGTCAAACAGACTTGTTGATGTGATTCCATAAAAAGCAATAAACATAAAAACAACTGTGTCAAGAAAGCTGCTTACAACAGTACTGAGGTTGTTTCGTAGCCAAAGATATTTTCCTTTTGTTTTTTTCTTCCAAAAGTTAAATGCCCAGACATCATGGCTTTGACTAATAAAAAAGCCTATGATGCTTGCAAGAAAGATACGAAGACTTGTTCCAAAGATTTTTTCATATTCTGTATGGCTGACAACACTACGGTCTGCGGTTGGTAAAACAACTGCAATTGCAGTAACAATGAGCACTACAATAAGGACAATAAAGGCATTGTTGACAAGTTCTTGTGTCTTTTTTCTCCCATGGACTTCCTCGATGATGTCTGTTATGAGAAAAAGCAGTGGAAAGGCGATGATGCCGACACTTGCTTCAAAGATGCCGAAGTTGGCAACTTTTAAACCAATGAGATTGACAGCTACTAGTGAACCGATAAAAAGGCCTTGTAGTATCGTTGTTTTGCGCTCAATCGAATAAGCCATATTCTAACCCCCGCCAGCAAAGAAATAGTCCATAATAAGCTTTGTCTTTTTATTGGAGTCAAACCTAGCATATACTAAGATATTAGATATAGGAAAGAGAAAAAAATAATTTTATTTTTTCTTTGTAATCAATGCGGCCAACAGGATTCCAAACAAAGTGATGAGCACTTCAAACCCTGGAGTCTGATTGTCCCCATCATCCCCAGAATCATCATTTGGAGGAGTATATATCATATATGAACCTGTGCTAAGATTGTAGCGATAGTCATATGTTGAATCGCCATTTGCATCAAGTAGAAAACAGCTCTGCCCATCTGATTCTATTGTTGTTGTGATTGTTTCGTCTTGGTTTTGGAAACTATCATAAGTCCCATCAGAATTGTCATCTAAAAGTAAACCAAGTCCGTTGATTGGAAGTGCATCGATATAGATATCAAGAGAGGAAATTGAGTTTTCTTGTCCATCTGAGACAGTGACAACAATGGTGTATTTGCCTGCAGAATACCAGGTGTGGTCGCGATGAAAGACATAGCCGCTTGGAAGATTCCCACTGATATCAGTTGTGCCATCGCCCCATTCTATTGCATAGGTAAGATCATTTCCATCTTCATCAGTTGAACTAAAATTGTAGGCAAGTTCACTATAGGTCGATCCTGTTTCAGGCCCATTTATTGCTGGAGAGTTTGGAGCCGTGTTATCTGTTTGTTGTTCGCTAATAACTGCTGTAGCAGTTGATATATTTGTTAAGCCATCATTATCTTCGACTGTTAGTGTCACAATATAGATATTTGCAGTCGTATATGTATGTCCAACAGTGCGTCCATATCCAGTTGATCCATCACCAAAATCCCAGGTATAGTTTGTTATGGTGCCATCAGCATCATATGAGTCTCCTCCATCAAAAGTGACTTGTTGGCCTTCAACACCATTATATTGCCCTCCTGCATCAGCAACAGGTGGTTGATTTGGTAGTGGGTTTGTTGTTTTTTGATTGATAAAAAGCCAACGATCCGCTGTTCCATCTCCATCAGAATCAAATTTGATATCTAGTGTTCCATCATTGTTGACATCTACATGATAACTAGGGGGAATCTCTGTGAGGATATCTTCATCAGGATCCCAGTAAACATCGATTTCTGTTGCAGCACATCCACAGGTTGCAATGAAATGATCCTTTTTCCCATCGCCATCTCCATCAACATAAGAAAGCCATCCGTCATCAACTGCACTTGAGAGAGGAGAAGGCGTTTTTGATGTATTGCCTGTTGAATCAGCATGAGTGTCGCTAAAGACCTCATAACCATCTGTGGTGTCATTATTTGCATCAATTGCATACTCTTCAAAGCCGTCTCCATCAATATCTCTTGAGACGGTTTCTTCTGCAGCACAACCTTGAATAAACAAGAAAATAAAGAATAAAATTATCATCATAGCGATGGCTTTGTATTTCATTGGATTCACCATAGTATATTAGAATGTCTCTTTATCCTAAGAGACGTCCCCGTATTTAAGAAAGAGTTTTATCTATATTTTAATCTATCGAAAAAGCTTAATTTGAAAAAAGGGAACAAAGAGTGATTTTGAAGCTTTCTTCGTTGTTTTTACTAATTTATATATATGAGTAATTCATTCATTACTATTATTCTGTGGATGGGATGATGAGAGAGTGATGCATAGACCGCATAAGATTTATCAAAGTAGTTGTTACAATTTTTTTATAAGACTCAGTAATTTTTTACCATCGGAGGAGATGTAATGGAAGAGATGGATTCTAATCAAGAGAATTCGCAAAAGGCAGATTCCAATCAATACAATGATGTCGTCTTTGAAATCGAAAAAATGCTTAATGATTCCTCTGCTAATCAGTCAAATGAAGAAGAACAAAATCCTGAATCTGTTGAAAAAAACCCGCAACAGGAGACCTTTGAGTATGAGAGTTCTGCAACTGGCGTTGAGGAATTTGATGCACTACTTGATGGAGGTTTTCCAAAAGGTGCTGCAGTACTGTTGGCTGGATCTTCTGGTAGCGGTAAAACTATTTTTTCTTTTCAATGGTTGTTTAATGGAATTAAAAATGACGAAAACGGCATATATATCACATTGACTGAACCATTTTTTAAGATAGTTGAAAATCTTGAAAAACTTAGTTTCTATGATAGAGATGCGATTGAAAATCAAAAAATTAAGATTGTCGATTTAAGGGAAAAGTTTCCAAATTCTGAGTTTGACTCACAAGGTATTTTAGATTTCATAGAAGAGCAGGTTAAAGAAACTGGTGCTAAGCGCCTTTGTATTGATAGCATCACTGCAATTGCCTATAATCTTGATGATAAATCTAAGATTAGATCGTTTATTTTTGAGCTAGGGACTACTCTTGCAACATTAGGTTGTACATCGATTTTAATAAGTGAAGTGGCAGAGGAAAACAAGTATTCTATCTATAATGTTGAAGAATTTATTTCTGATGCAATTCTTCGATTCGACCAAGTAAAAAAGGGAGATCAAGCAACACGAGTGATGAGAATAGTCAAGGTTCGCGGTAAGAGCTATTCTTCTGAAGATCTTGAAATGCGCATCACAAAAGATGGTATTAACTTATTTCCAAAAGTAAAGCCCCATTTAAAATATGGCTCTTGTGAGGGAAGAGAGTCATCTGGAAACAAAATCCTCGATGAAATGTTTGAAGGAGGGATTTTATGTGGATCAACAACTCTTCTCGCAGGTGCTACTGGAACAGGTAAGACCTTACTGTCGCTTCAATTTTTAGTAGATGGATTAAATAAGGGTCAAACGTGTCTGTATCTTGGTTTTGAGGAAAGTAAAAATCAGCTTTATAGAAATGCAGCAAGCTTTGGCTATAACCTTCAAGACTTTGAAAATAAAGGGTTGTTGATTGTTGAGTGTTGTTTTCCATCAAGCAAGCTGTTAGAAGAACATTTCAATTTCATTCGCCATAAATTCGAAGAAAATGACATACACAGATGTGTTTTTGACTCTCTTTCTTCATTTAGTAAGGCTTTTGATCAGAAAAAATTTGAAAGCTTTGCAATCAGAGTGAATGGTTTTTTCAAAGAACACAAGTCGACAACAGTTTTCACCGTTGCAACAAAATCTATGCTTGGAAGCGATGTCCTCACCGGCACAGATGTCTCAACATTGACAGACAATATTGTGATGTTGCGTTATGTTGAGATGCAGGGAAGCCTAGAATCAGTAATAAATATTTTAAAAATTCGTGGGAGTTCACATCAAAAACAGTTGCGCGGCTATAAAATTACAGACAAGGGAATTGAGATTGGTGAGGCATTATCTAACTATGAAGGAATCATGACTGGTGTTTCAAAAAAGATTGCTGAACTTCAACAAGAAAACAAAGAGTACAAGCAACTAATCCAAGAAAAAGAGGAAATGGAAAAAAATCTTCGCCAAAGTGAACAGAAGTTTAGAAAATTGTTTGAACAATCAAATGACGCAGTGATAATCTATGACAAATCAGGCAATCTTATTGATGTCAATCTTACTGCTTGTGAGTTGCTTGGCTATGAAAAAGACCAGCTTCTCTCCATGAAAAAAGAACAACTTCACAACAAAAGTACTTTAGAGGATTTAAAAAAGGCATTAAAAGAAACCGAAATGAAAGGCTCAAATCGATATGAGTCAGAATATCTTACTGCAGATGGCTCTATTGTAGCAGTCGATATTAGTGCTAAGTTGTTTGATGAAGAGAAAGGATTTTATCAGGCAATTGTCCGAGACATCTCTGAGAGGAAAAAGTACGAAGAAAAGATTGAATTTAAGGCTAATTTTGAAGAAACAATCTCAAATATCTCAAATCTTTTCATCGGAAATTATAATTTTGATAATTCAATTAGTAAAACAATTGAAGAAATTGCTCAGTTCAACCATGCTGAGCATGGTCATGTCTTATTGTTGTCTGATGCAAAAGACATCGTTGAAAAAATCTATGTGTATGGAGATGAATGTGTAAGTTCGATTTTTAATGGGTTGGAAGGAAAAAGTGCTTCTAATGTGTCATTTTTACTTGATAAGCTAAAAAATCAACCCTTATTGCATCTGACTCAGGAAAATGAAGCAGTAAAAGCAGATAGTAATCTTTTGCAGGCTTTTCAACAGTGTAGTGTAAAATCAGCAATTATCATTCCTTTGATGGTTAATGACCAACTCGCAGGTATGATGAGTTTTCATGATGTTGACTCATCTGACAAATATATCGAAGATGAAAAGCAGTTACTAAAAATATGTGCTGATGTAATTGGTAATGCTTTAGAACAAAAAATCATCGAGCACAGAATAAAAGTCATCAATAACCAGTTAAAAAAAGCCGATGAGGTAAAATCAGAATTTATGAAGATGACTTCACGAGAGTTACGTCAGCCTCTCTCCATGATTAAAGGCTATGCCCAGATTCTGATGAGCGGATCTTTAGGGGAAATAAATGAGGAACAGCAAAAAAGTTTCAACGTGATGCTCAACAACATAAATAGAATGAGTCAAACATTATCTGATATTGATGATATTACAAATTTTGATCAAGGTACGATTAATTTTCATCCAACAGAGATAGACATCAAAAGCATTATTGATTCAGCAATTGACAGTTCGAAAGGAAAACTTGAAGAAAAAAACATCAAAATAGATGTGTCTTGTGATGAGAATCTGCCTCAAGTTCATGTTGATAAAAAACGTATTTCTCAGGTTGTTGAAAATCTGTTGGATAATGCAATTAAATTCTCAGATAATGATTCTACAATTGAAATCAAAATTAAAAAAGACCAACATGGCATGATTAAGGTAGAAGTAGTCGATCATGGAAAAGGAATAAGAGAAGAAGAGACAAAAAAGATTTTTGATGCATTTTATCAAACCGAGGATGTCAAGACAAACAAGTTTGGTGGCGGTGGAATCGGCCTTTCCATTTGCAAAGGCATAATTAATGTACATGGTGGAGACATCTGGGTTGATAGTGCTGGTGAAAATCAAGGCGCAACCTTTGGTTTTGTGATTCCAACAAATTGGGACGAAGAGCAAACAAAAAAGCGTTTAGAACATGTCGATTTATTTGGTTTTAAGAAGAGTTCCTCAAACCATCAGGAAGAGGGGGCATCGTAATGGAAAAAAAAGAGTCAAAGAAAAGTCAATCCATCGATGAGGCGCTTACCAACGCAAAAAACGCAGATAAGAAGGGCTATATTATCATGCGTGAGCTGCCGACTGATGAATATTTTGAAGAGACATCAAATGCAATAAAAAAATTAACAGAGCAGGGCTATGAGGGAGTCTATTTAAGTTTTCAACGTCCTTTTAGCAATATCTCTGATTCTTTTCAAAATCAGGGCATCGATATGGATAAAATGCTGGTGATTGACGCTGCAAGTGCTTTATGTTGTGCAGAAGACAAAAAAGGATCTGATCCACATTGTGTACCAATAGAAAAAAAGACAAATGTTGATGAACTTGTAAAAGCCATCTATTCTTCGCTTCCAAAGCTTCATGGAAAAAAACACTTTGTCTTTATTGATTCTTTGACAACAATTACTCTCTATAAGCCGCTGTCTGAAACGATTCGGTTTTCGGATTTTTTAGTAAAAACTGTTCGTAGGTCTGATGATGCTGAAGTGACATTGATTTTTAATGTAAGCAAGGATCTCTCACAAAAAGATTTCATCCGAGACGTTGCTTTTAAAGTCGATGAAGTGGTGGAAGCATGAGCGAGGCGGTGTTGATGGATATTGAAGGCCAATTGGAGAATCTTTCCGATGGAACTATTGTCTTGTTGGAATCACAAGCTGAAAATTCAATGAATGCCTCGTATGCAGCTTTGGATTCTCTTATTAATAAGCAAGGAAAAATTGGCATTATCATAACGGCAAATCGACCGTATGCAAATCTTATGTCTGTCTATCAGCAAAAAGGAATTGATGTCAATAAGATATTGTTTATCGATTGTATATCAAAAAGTCAAGGGTTGGAGCTAGGCGAAGGTGGAAATGTATTGTTTCTAGATTCTGCTGAGGATCTTACAAAAATTGCTCTTTCTATTGATGGGAGTATCAGTCGCATTCAGGCAAATAAGTTTGTGATGGTAGATTCGTTGACGACTCTACTAATCCATAATCCTCCGCAGATGCTTGCCAGATTTATGCATGGAGTTCTCACCAAGATGAGGATGGGGAACACTTCAGGAGTTATTTTGTCAATTGATAAGCAAACCGACAATGAGGTAAGAGCTGAGGTTGCTCAGTTGTGCGATAGGGTGGTGAAGCTTTAGATGGCACAACAAAAAACCGTTTCAGAAAATAAAAAAATTGAAGAGAAAAAAGAAGAAAGCCCTATGTTTGATCTTGGTAGTCTTGCCTCAACACTTCAAAAGGAACTCAAGGTTGGGCGTGGTGATCAGACTCAGTCGTCAATCTCAGAAGAAGAGTTTGAAAGCCGTTATTTTAGGACTTTGATTCCAGGTTTTGATAAGCTGCTAAAGCATGGTATCCCTAAAGGCTCAAACATTTTATTGGCTGGAAGTACAGGTGCTGGTAAGACCATTTTTGCTCTTCAACTTCTGATGAATCATGCAAAGCAAGGCAAAAAGTGTCTGTTTATCAGTTTTGAAGAATCAAAAGAGAAGTTGATTACCCACATGAAGGATTTTGGTTGGGGCCCTGAAAGTGCAATTAAGTCCGGAAATCTTAAGATTAAAAGGTATCTTACTAGTGATATCTATTATAAGGAAGAAAGGGAGTCTGATGGAGTTCAGGCGATGATGGCAAAAAACTCAGATCATCTGATGCTTGATTTAGAACCTTTTGTTATTGGTGATGATGGCTACAAACCAGACATTACAGTGATTGATTCGTTGACTGCTGTTGCTTCAACTTTTGAAGGAAAAGAAAAGAGTTATCGTTTTTATTTAGAACGTCTCTTTCGGTTTTTTGAAAATTTGGGGGGAACCACGTTTTTAATTACTGAACCTATTGATAGTCCTATTAGCGCGTATTATACGGGAACAGAGAAATATCTCTCTGATGGAATCATCGAGTTTTATAACGCTAAGAGAAGAAATATTCGTGAGTCTGCAATCGAAGTCTTAAAGATGCGTGGGGAAAAACATGAGAAGAAGATTGTAGCCATGAACATTGGCGATGAGGGGATTGTTGTTCATCCTAATCAAGAGGTCTTCTCTGAGATTGAGTCCTAAAAACTCTTTTAGCTGATCCATCCTGGTGCTATTTGTGCTTGCAGTGTCTTGATACTAAACTCCCAGGTGTTTGTCTTTGTTGTGGAAAAGAGGACTTGGATATAATCTTGGGTATTTGGGATGAAGAAGTAGTAGTCGTTTGATGAGCCATAGGAAAGTTCGTTTTGTGTAAATGTCTGGTTAAAATAATATCTCCAGGCATAGGGTGTCTCGGTTTCTATGGTAAAGCTATCTACATCATCAACTGTAAAATGTATGTCTTCTTGGCTTTGATATTTGGTTGCAAGAGAGGTACTACTATAGCCATTTGCAGAGGTTTTTGAGCCAATGCTGCTGATGTTGGTAAGAACGAATTCTGCTTGTATGCTTGTTGGTGTGACGTTAAAGGACATGTCTGGTGGTGCAATGAGAAGACTTCCGGGATTTTGGCCGATGATGATTGCGCCTGCTTCAAAGTTGTAGGTCTGATCGATATAGTAGGAGTTTCTTGATTGATAGACTATTTCTCCAAGAGTGTACTGGGTTGTTGAAGTAGAATTAACAACGCTAAAATTAAAGTTATTGTCAACTATTTCAAGACTGCCATAGGCTCGTTGACTGAGAAGGTAGGGAAGTTTTTCGCTTCCAAGAGTAATTGGACTAGTAACTGCAAGATCATTTTCTGTTAAGATTTGTAGGTCGGCTGCATGTTTTAAATCGATGAATTCTGATCCAACTTCATTTAGATGTTCTGCTTCGATGTTTTCCATCCATTCGGGAACATAGACAGTCTGTAGTATTGAAAAAACGATGACAAGTAAGCCGATGATTAGGACTGCTTCTACAATGCCGACAACGGCTTCATCATGTTTTGATTGGTGCCTTTTTCTCATGTTCTTTCTTTCCTTTAGATTTTTTTTTACGATAAGCTATAACTTATTGTCAAAAGAGGTGCTTTTTGTGAATCTCCCTCATAAGATTCAACCGTTCTTTTACCAGATCCGGTAATTATTATAGAGAGAGAGTTTCCAGGACTCCATCCTTCTCTATTAATTATTTCTTGAATAATTGCTGATATGTCTGGTGATTCTAACGATTCTCCCACCCCAAGTATTGGCAAAGAGTCCCATGAAACTGAATTAGATGTTTTTACTCTTGAGGTGATATTATGATCATCGCTACTAAAACCTTGGGAATTATCAACATCATGACCATGGAGATTAAGATCTGTTATCTCTGTTTTTTGTTCGTCAATGATAAAGGTTAGTTTTGCTGATTGTATTATACTTCCCTTGGGAATATTGATATTGTTAAATCGTATTCCCACTTCTTGATCTCTTGCATCTTCTATAAGTTCTAAATCACTACTACTAAGATACATATTGCCCGTGTTTATTCTTTCCTCTGCATCATCATTTGCTGCATCCACTCGTATTGTAAGATTGATAGTTGTTTGTTGTTGAGATAACCCTTGGGCATAGTTTGATTGGATTTCTTGAAGAGAAAGCGCTTGGTCATAGAGACTAACCTCATCTAGAATGCCTTCAACATTATCGCCAATTATAAAATCTGAATCTGTAGTTCTAATCGTTGAAGAAAGTGAAGCTGTTGCTGCAAGAATCCCATTGATGTAGAGTTTTT
>Ga0207831_100212_pt1 | contig 28322 bp, 26 predicted proteins | sample TtanPargueraPR_7_FD_187741 | JGI IMG/M metagenome (GOLD analysis project Ga0207831, IMG submission 187741) | Aerobic enrichment media microbial communities from Bioluminiscent Bay, La Parguera, Puerto Rico - Tt and M1 (2) (SPAdes) | ecosystem: Environmental > Aquatic > Marine > Unclassified ...
GGCGATTTCTCCTGCCATATCTCGAGCGCGACCGGTAACTTTCATAATCTCCATTTCAACAGTTTCTTCTAGTGATCGTCCAGGAAGTGATTCAAGTGTGTTGTTTTCAAATGCTTTGATGAGATTTTCCGTATCTTTGTGTGCTTTGTCTAGTCCTGCCTGGATTTGTCTGCGTGCTTCTTCGGGTATATCTTCATCTTGGATGCTTGTGGTAAAGCCGAATTTGGTGTCGGTGATGATTCCTAGTCGCGTGAAGTTGTCGATGAATTCTCGTCCTTTGTCACTGCCATGGTCGCGTACGATACGCTCAAGGATTCTTCCTTTAAACGATCCGATGCTGTTCTCATCGATGATTCCTTGTTTGAGTTCTCCAGATTTGATGACAACATAGGCATTGTGCGGACAGTCAAGTCCTTCACAGTGATCACATTTAAAGCATGCTTTTGATTTGTATTCGATGTTAAGATCATCTGGGAGAAGCACACTGAAGATGTCTCGGCCGTAGTAGGCAAGTTTTCCATCGCTGTCTTTGTGTGATGTTGGCATTGGTCCTTTGTATTGCAGTGATCCAAGGATCTGGCTGGTGTCTTCTTTGCTAAACGCTCGGTCTTTTTTTGAGGTGAGAAGGAATAGTCCACTGATGTGGTCGTGTAGTCCTCCGATGATTGCTCCTCCGAATCGTGGGCTGAGGATGTTTTCTTGCACTTTCATAAGTATTTCTGCTTCTGCTTGTGCTTCGATTCCTTGCACGAGATGAAGGTTCATCTCATCTCCATCAAAATCTGCGTTGTATGGTGGGCAGACACTGAGGTTGAAACGAAATGATTTGTGGGGCACCACTTTGATTTTGTGCGCCATCATACTCATTCTGTGCAGCGATGGTTGTCGGTTGAAGAGACAGATGTCGCCGTCGATGAGTTGCCGTTCGATGATGTTTCCAACTTCTAGGTTTTCCGCTGCAGTTTCTGCGTTTCGATCAGTGACTTTGATTCGTTGTTCCATTCCTGCTCGGAATCGTTTGATGTAGTTGACTCGTGGTTGGTAGTTGATGTCGTCTTGTGGTTCTGCAGAGCGCATGATGAGCTGTTGGCACCATTCAAGATTAAATGGAGTTACTCGCACAGGAACGGTGAGTTCTCGTGCTATTTGTATGGGGACTCCTATCTCATTGATACTGAGGTTGGGGTCTGGACTGATGACGGTTCGTGCGCTGAAGTTGACTCGTTTTCCAGAAAGATTTGATCGGAATCTTCCTTCTTTTCCTTTCAGACGTTGTGCAAGGGTTTTAAGTGGCCGTCCACTGCGGTGTCGTGCTGGTGGGATTCCACTGGTCTGATTATCAAGATAGGTGGTGATGTGGTATTGCAGTAGCTCCCAGAGGTCTTCTACGATGAGCTGTGGTGCTCCTGCATCTCTGTTTTCTTGAAGTCTTTGGTTGATTCTGATGACATCGACGAGTTTGTGGGTAAGATCATCCTCACTTCGCTCTCCGGACTCAAGCGTGACACTTGGTCTAACGGTGACTGGTGGGACAGGAAGAACAGTGAGTACCATCCATTCAGGTCGTGCTGTTTTTTTGTTGATGTCAAGTGCTTCTAGATCATCATCTGGAATGCGTTCGAGCCATTCTCGTATCTCTGTTGCAGTGAGTTTTTTTCCGTTTTCTCGAAAGCTTGTTGGTTTGTCTAAATCGATTTTTCCATGTTCTATCTCACAGTGTGGACAGATGCTAGTTTTAACAGAGTCTGAGATGATTTTTTTGTAGATTTGTGTGTTGTCGTAGCCTTCTTTTTTGTTTTTTCTAAGCTCAAAAAGGTAGTCTTTTATTTGACTGTCAGTAAGCATGAGTCTGCCGCATTTTCTGCAGGTTGACCGTAGGCTGTTTCGTATGGTTTTGACAAATCCGACATGAACAACTGGCATGGCAAGATCGATATGTCCAAAGTGTCCTGGACATTTGTCTTTTCCAACTTTTTGTCCACAGGTTTTACAGCGCAGTCCTGGTTCGATGATTCCCATCTTTGGGTCCATGAGTCCCATTGGTATGGGAAATCCGTCTTCGTCGTAGGTGTCGGCGGTGATGACTTTTGTTGCACTCATTTTTCTAATCTCTGCTGGTGAGAGTACAGAGAAGTTGAGTTGTCCGATTTTTTTGGTGATGTTTCGTGCTCGTGCCATACTTTTTTCCTCCTTACACCAGTGACTCCATTTTTATTCGCGGTATAACGCAGAGTGATTTGAGCTCGTCGATGAGTAGTTTGAAGGCATAACTCATTTCTACTGGATGGATGTCTGCTTTATCACTGCAGACAGGGCAGCTGAGTCGGCCATGGCGGTCGAGGACTGCGATGTGCCCGCAGCTGTTACATATATATTTGACGGTGATATCTGATTCATCAAGCAGTCGGTCTTTGATGACCATGCTTGCTCCATGCGCGATGAGACAGTCTCGCTCCATTTCTCCGAATCGAAGACCTCCTTCTCGTGCTCGTCCTTCGGTTGGTTGTCGGGTGAGGATCTGTACTGGTCCTCTGCTTCGTGCATGGATTTTTCCTGAGACCATGTGATGGAGTTTTTGATAGTAGATACAGCCGATGAAGATGTCTGATTCAAGTGTTCTTCCGGTGAATCCGTCGTAGACGAGTTCTTTTCCGTTGTGTTTAAAGCCATTGTCGATGAGTGCTTGTCTGAGGTCTTGTTCTGGTTCGCCTCCAAAAGCGGTCCCATCAACGGTTCTTCCTTCAAGTGATCCTACTTTTCCTCCAATCATCTCAAGCACGTGTGCAACAGTCATACGACTGGGGATACCGTGTGGGTTGATGACAAGATCAGGCGTCATCCCAGATTCGGTAAAAGGCATATCTTCTACTGGGACGATGTGTCCTATGACTCCTTTTTGTCCGTGTTTACTGGCAAATTTGTCTCCGTATTCTGGGATGCGTTGTTCTCGGACTTTGATTTTGACCATTCTGCTGCCGTTGACGCTTTCACTGAGCATGACTTTGTCAACGATTCCGCCTTCTCCATTTTGAACGGTGACACTTGTTTCCCTTCGTTTTTGTGGAGTGAGAAAATCTGTTGGTTCTTCGAGAAATCTTGGTGGGCTTGTTTTTCCTATGAGTACGTCTCCACCGATCACATCACATTCTGGGCTGATGAGTCCGTCTTCGCTGAGGTTGTTGTATGATTCTTCGCTTCGCACACCGCGACATTCTGGTCCAGGTATTTCGAAGTGGTCTTCTTGTCCGCCCGGATATCGTTTTTCTTCGCTGCTGTAGGTCCTAATGAAGCTGCTGCGCCCGATTCCACGCTCTATTGCTGATTTGCTGACGATGAGCGCATCTTCCATGTTGTATCCTTTGTAGCAGGAGACGGCTACGATGAAGTTTTGTCCTGCTGGTCGTTCGCGGAAGTTGATGTAACGGATTGGGTGTGTTTGGACGAGCGGTACTTGTGGATAGTGCAGAAGGTGTCCGCGTGTATCTGGTCGTATACGGTAGTTACTTGCTCCGAATCCTAGACTTTGTTTTCCCATTCCTGCTCCCATGGTGATACGGGGACTACTGTTGTGTTCTGGATAAGGAACCAGACTACTTCCTATTCCTAGGATGATCATGGGGTCAAGTTCCATGTGGGTGTGATCTTTTGTTAGGTGTTCTTCTCGCAGTCCGATGAGAGTGTTTTCTTCTTCTTCTGCATCGATATATTCGACAATTCCTTCGTTGATGAGGTCAGTCCAGGTTTTTTCACCTGTTTTGAGTTTAGCCAAGAGGTCTTTTGTAAGTGGTGTTTTTCCTTTTTCGATGACGACAAGTGGTCGTCTGAGTCGTCCACAGTCACAGTTGACGATGACATCATTTGCATCTTCATCATAGCAGACGTTGACTTCGTTACTTAGCAGTCCTTTGCGTCGTCGTTCTCGGAGTTGGTTGACCAGTGTGATTCCATCGTCATGCATTCCGGTAAGATCTCCGTTGAGGTAAACACGTGTTCCGCTGGTCTCTTTTTTGATCTCTTTGACGTTTAAGTCTTTGAAGACACTTCGGAGTTCTTCTTCGTTGAATCCTTCGCTGATTTCAACAGCAAGTGCGAGGTTTTTGACTAATCCACAGTTTGGTCCTTCTGGTGTTTCGTTGGGGCAGAGTCTTCCCCATTGGGTACTGTGTAAATCTCGTGCTTCAAAGTGTGGTTGTGATCTAGTGAGTGGACTGGTGACACGTCGGAGGTGACTGAGTACTGCAAGATTGCTTGTTCGGTCAAGCAACTGTGAGATTCCAGCTCTTCCTCCGACCCAGTTTCCTGTGGCAAGAGCATGATGTATTCTCTGGCTGAGGACATCTGACCGTAGGCAGCTGCTGATCTTGATTTCTTTGTTTTTTGCATGTACTCGTTCGAGTTGATATTTGAGGTCTTTACAAAGAGCGGTGAATGCGACTCGGAACAAATCCTCCATGAGGTCTCCTGCGAGTTTGAGTCGTTTGTTTGCGTAGTGGTCTTTGTCGTCTGGTTCACGTTTTCCAAGGGCTAGTTCTAAGACCGCAAGTCCCATTCTTGCCATGAAGATTGCTTTTTTGTATCTGGTTTCTGAAGTGTTTCCAAGGTGTGCGAGGAGGTGCCGGTCCATGATGGTTTCGACACGTTTGACTCGGTATTCTTTGGCCTGTCCACCGGCGAATTTTTTCCCAAGATACGCTATTGCTTCTTCTTGGGTGGTGATTCCGTATTCTGCTGCGCATTCTTCGATGTTAGCAAGAACAAAAGGCTCCATCTTTTGGTCAATACAGATGACTTCAATGATTTCTTCGTCGTTTTCCATGCCAAGTGCACGTAGTAGGATGATGAGGGGGATTTGTCCGTAGGTCGTTGGTAGGCTGACCATCAGCATACCGTCTTTTCGTTTTTCAACAACAGTGAGTGCTCGGTATCCTTCTCGTTGACTGAAGACTTTTGCGACTTCGATGTCATTGCCGTATCTGCTGTTTGTTTCGACGAGTACTCGGTTTGGTGCTAGGTCTTCAACAGTGATCAAGACACGCTCGGTTCCATTGGAGATGAAGTATCCTCCAGGGTCGAGTGGGTCTTCTTGGATGCGTTGGAGTTCTTTGAAGTATTCCTCTTTTATAAGTGGGTGTTCGAGTCTGTCTTCCATGACTTGTTTGCTGATGTTGCATTTCTTGCTTTTCAGCATGATGGGGAGTTCTCCGATTCGGACGACTTCTGGTTCGTATTCTATACCGTCTTTGACTGGGATGAATTCAAGTTCGACATGTGCTTCGTAGGTGAGGTCTCGTAGTCGTGCTTCCATTGGGGTGAGTGGTCGTTCGGTTCCGTCGGCTTCTTTGACGCCAGGGCATCCTACTCGTATTTTCCCGAATTTGATTTTATATCCTTCGATTTCTGGATAGATGACTCCTTTTTCTTCTTCTGCTTCTTCTTCATCGGGTTGCCCAATGACGGTGTTTCCAATGATCCATTGTAATCGGTTTGTGAGGAAATCATCATAGGAAGCAATTTGATGGTTGACGATGCTTCTATCTCGATAAAAGGCGTCCACAAGTTCTCTCATTTTTTTAACACACCCATAGGTTATTTTTAATTTTCTTCAAGCTCATTTGTGTGAGGTTGGTAATGTTTATTTTAGGTCGTTTCTTACGACTAGTCTGTAGGAGACTGCTGTTCCAGCGGTTCTGCTTTTTCTTGTGATTTTGATGATGTCTCCAGGTTTTCCCCCAATTTCTAGAATGGCTGGATCGTCGTCAAGAATTCGTGGTAGTTGCTCGAGGTCGAGTTCGTTTTTTTTAAGGAGCTCATCAGCGTCTTTTTTCTGAAGGATTTCATGGAGTGGGACCAAGTGGTGCCCCATGACATAATATCTTTTTTCTACGGGTTTTTTTCGTGCTGCGATGAGTTTCGACCTCCTTATTTGGGGTTGTGAGGGGTAGCGGGCCTGAAGGGGTTCGAACCCTTGACCACTCGGTTAAAAGCCGAGTGCTCTACCTAGCTGAGCTACAGGCCCATGGAGACGCATAGCATGGAATCAAGCAGTTGAATCATACCCTACTCTAACCCATGACGCTGGCGAATAGCTTACCCGAAATGCAATGTACTATATAAATATTTTTACTCCTAAGAAGGGATGTATTGTCGATGAATCGTTTCAGGCAAGTGTTTTTATTGCTTTGTTGTTTTGTGGTATGTGATGTTGGTTAATGAAATTTTTTATTCGCTTCAGGGCGAGGGTCGTTGGATTGGTTTAAGAAACGTGTTTGTCCGCCTTTCAGGCTGCAATCTGCGGTGTTCTTTTTGTGACACGAAGTATGCCTATGAAGACGGTGTGAAGCGTTCTGTTGATGAGGTGGTTGAAAAGGTTTCTGGATTTTCATGTAAGAAGGTGTGTTTGACTGGTGGTGAGCCTCTTCTCCAAACCGAGTCAGTTGAACTTGTTAGGGCTTTGAGGCAGAAAGGATTTTTGGTGTTGGTTGAGACGAATGGTAGTTGTGATGTCTCAGAAGTTGTTGGCGATGATGGTGTGGTGATCTCGCTTGATGTGAAGTGTCCTTCATCTGGAATGCACGAGAAGATGGTTTTTGAAAATATTGCTCTGTTGTCCGAAAAAGATCAATTGAAAATGGTCATTGGCAGCAGAGCAGATTACGACTATGCAAAAGAGATTATCAAGCGTTTCTCTCCGAGTGCTCCTGTGTTTTTACAACCGGTGTGGGGCTTTAACGTAAGAGAGCTAGCCGAGTGGATTGTAAAAGATGATTTGGAGGTGCGTCTTGGCCTTCAGCTCCATAAATTGGTGTGGGGTCAGAAGAGAGGCGTGTAGGCCTTTTTTCTTTTGATGCGATGCATAAACTTTAAAGCGGGAAAGGATGTTTAGGGGATTTGTAATTAGAGATTGGAAAAGAGTTTGGTTTCCAAGTGAAGATGAAGTTATGAGGTGAAGATAGAGATGCAACCATCCAATATGGCATATGATAGAGGAATCACGGTGTTTTCTCCCGATGGACGTTTGTTTCAGGTGGAGTATGCTCGTGAGGCAGTGAAACGAGGGACAACGACTGTTGGTGTGAAGTTTAGCGATGGCGTGGTGTTAATTGTTGATAAGAGGATTTCTTCTCGCTTGATTGAGCCCAATTCCATTGAGAAGATTTTCATGATTGATGATCATATCGGATGCGCGACCTCAGGTCTTGTTGCTGATGCTCGTGCATTGATTGATAAGGCTCGTATGGATGCTCAGGTAAATGAGATCACCTATGATGAGAAGATTCAGGTGAAGACGCTGGTTAAACGCATTTGTGATTTCAAGCAGACCTATACGCAGTATGGTGGTGTCCGTCCTTTTGGAACAGCACTTCTTATTGCTGGTGTTGATGAGTCTGGTCCTCGTCTGTTTTCGACTGATCCTTCTGGTGCTTTGATGGAGTATAAGGCAAATAGTGAAGGTGCTGGTCGTGCGGGTGCGATGGCGTTTTTTGAGGAGAATTATTCTGATGACCTTGGTGCTGATGATGCTGTGGTACTCGGAGTAAAAGCACTTCATGAAGGCACTGAGGGTAAATTAAATCCAGATACTATTGAGATTGGTGTTGTCAGAAAAGATGAGAAATTCCATATTCTCTCTGTGTCTGAGACTAAGGACTTTATTGAGAAAGCGGGTATCGGGGGAAATGAGTAGTGGTAAGTCTTGATGGCACTGAAACCTAAGATTTATAACGCGCCTCTGAGTTGGGGAATAAACTATGTCAAAGGATATAAAAAAGGATTACACGGACGAAATCCTTAAAAATAATGTCATTGCAAGGTTTGAATCTCACGGAGAAAGATTTGAAATAATACTTCCCCCAGAGGCTGCTGAAAGAATACGAAATGGCGATTCGTTAAAGCTAGAAGATCTGGCAAGTGAGTTTATTTTTTTCGATGCAAAGAAAGGCAACAAAGCCTCAGAAGAATCTTTAAACGAAGTATTTGGAACAGCAAGTGTCGAAGATGTTGCAAAAAAAATCATTCTCGAAGGAGATATCCAGCTAACAACCGAGCAGCGTCGCAAGATGCAAGACAAGAAACGCAAGCTGATTATTGACCGCATTGTTCGTAATTCGATGGATCCAACAACAAAGACTCCTCATCCTCGTCAGCGTATTGAATTGGCTATGGATGAAGCAAAGGTCCACGTTGATCCTTTCCGGTCTGCCGATGCGCAGCTTAAAGCAGTTGTTGATGCGCTAAGACCGATCATTCCATTGTCGATGGAGCAGGTGAAGATTTCTGTGAAGATTCCTGCGCATCATACTGGCAAAGCATATGGCGTTGTCCGGGGTTTTGGCACCTTGGAACGTGAGGAATGGCAGTCGGACGGTTCTTGGTTGGGTGTGGTGAAGCTTCCTGCTGGTTTGCAAAACGATTTTTACGACCGATTAAACGAGGCGACCAAGGGGGAAGCAGAGACCAGAATACTTAAGTAATGTATCTCTTATTGGGGCTATTCTAATGCCAGAAGAAAAGCGTAAGATAGTCTATCCTAGCCAGGTGGTTGGGGATACTCGTTCATCTAAACCCGGTCGTGGTGTTTTTGTTGAGAAAGGTCAGATTCGTTCTGAGCGATTGGGTATTGTGCAGATGAACAAAAATTATGTGAATGTGAATCCTTTGAAGGGTCGCTATGACCCGGTTCCTGGCGATTTTGTGATTGGGGTGGTTGAGATGGTGTCAACGTCGATGTGGCTTCTGGATGTGCGTGCGCCTGCTCCTGCTTTGCTTCATGTCAATGAGGTTCCGTGGAAGGTTGATTTTGGTGATACGGAGAGTTATTTGAAGGTGGGAGATTGTGTCTCAGCTCGGATTTCTGATGTCGATGAGATAAAAAAGATTAATGCGTCGATGAAAAAACCTTATGACAGGAATCATCGTGATCGCCGTGGCGGCGATCGTGGTAGCGACCGTAGAAGTTCTGATCCTCCTTTTCAGAAGTTAAATGGTGGTTTTTTACTTGAAGTGGATGCGATGAAGGTTCCTCGCATTATTGGTAAGCAGGGCTCGATGATTAGTCTGATTAAAAAGGAGACGGGTTGTAGGGTTTTTGTTGGTAAGAATGGCCGTATTTGGATTGATGGGGAGCTTGCTGCAATTGAAAAAGTAGTGAGTGCAATTAAGATTATTGAGCGTGAGGCTACTTCTTTTGGTTTGACGAATCGTATTGAAGAATTTTTAAAAAATGATGAATAGGTTGATTGATTATGGGAACGAAAAGCGATATTGAATTGATTGATAAGAATGGAAAGCGCCTTGATGGTCGTGGCCCAGAGGACATCCGTGAGGTGAAAATTGAGACGGGTGTGTTGCATCGTGCTGATGGTTCATGTTATCTTGAATGGGGCGGAAATAAGGTGTATGCTGCAGTGTATGGCCCTCGTGAGGCCTTGCCTCGTCATACACAAAATCCTCTACGTGCTATTGTTAATGCTCGCTATAATATGGCGGCTTTTAGTGTTGATGATAGGAAGCGTCCTGGTCCAGATAGGAGAAGCCGTGAGATTTCAAAAGTGATTTCAGAGGCTCTTGAACGTGTAGTGTTAACGGAGTATTATCCTCGTTCGGCTATTGAAGTAAACATTGAGATTGTTGAAGCTGAAGCGGGTTCTCGTTGTGCGGGTCTTGCTGCTGCTGGTGTTGCGTTGGCTGATGCAGGCATTCCTATGATTGATATCCCTGTTGCTTGCGCTGCTGGTAAAGCTGGTGGCGAGGTGATTTTGGATCTTGGTAAAGAGGAGGATAATTTTGGTGAGGCTGATTTACCTATTGGTTATCTTCCAAGGACTGGTGAGATTATTTTGCTGCAGATGGATGGTCATTTGACGTATGCAGAGTTTGAGCGTGCGCTTGATTTGGCTATTGGTGGATGTTTGAAGGTCTCTGAACTGCAGAAGAAGGCATTGATGGAGAAGTATCCAAGTCCTGTTGGAGGTGAACAGTGATGTCTGTGATTCCTACGATTAAACGCGATTTTTTAGAGAATCTTGCTAAAGAGGGCAAGAGGATGGATGGACGTAAGTTCAATGAGTTCCGTAAGGCTTCTATTGAGCCTGGTGTGATTAGTCGCGCTGAGGGTTCTGCTCGTGTGACGCTTGGTAAAACCCAGATTATCTGTGGTATTAAGATGGATCTTGGCGAGCCGTATCCTGATTCTCCTGATTCTGGTGTGATGACTACAGCAGCTGAACTTATTCCGATGGCGTCGCCTAATTTTGAGGCCGGTCCTCCTCGTGAGGATGCCATCGAGTTGGCTCGTGTGGTCGATCGTGGTATCCGGGAGTCTGGTGTGATTAAGACTGATGAGCTCTGTATCGTGTCAGGCAAAAAGATCTGGATCGTCTTTATTGATATCCATATCATCGATTATGATGGTAATCTGTTTGATGCCTGCTCGCTTGCTGCTCTTGCTGCGTTGTTGGATACAAATGTACCTATTGAGCGTCTGAAGGATAAGTTGGAAAAAGCTGCTGCTGATACTCCTGAGATTGGTGAGTATTTGAAGGCTCATGACAAGGACTATCCGTTGCCAGTGAGTGTTCCTCCGATTTCGTGTACCTGGGTTAAGATTGGTGAGTCGGTGATGATTGATCCTGCCTTAGATGAGGATTTGATTGCTGATGTGCGTCTAACGGTTGCAACTGATGAGAAGGGAGATATCCGTGCGATGCAAAAAGGTTTAAATGGGAGTTTTACTTCCGAGGAGATAAAAAACGTTATTAAAGAGTCGTTTGTTAACGGCACTAATATCCGTGAACAGTTATATAAAAGTACAGGGAAGTAAGGTTTATGGCAAAGAGAACAAGAAAAGTTGGATCCGCTGGGCGTTTTAGCTCCCGATATGGTGTTCGTGCAAGAAGCCGTATTCGTGATGTTGAGGCTCAGCAGAAGAAAAAACATGTCTGTCCTGAGTGCGGTCGTCCTGCAGTAAATCGTGTGAGTACGGGTATTTGGAAGTGTAGTCGTTGTGATACTACCTTTGCTGGAGGCGCATATTTGCCGAAGACTGCTCAGGGTCGCGATGTTGAGAAAACCTTAAAAACCGGCGCGTCTCGTCTTGCTGGTGAGTAGGTATGACTAGATATAAGTGCGGTATCTGTAAGAAATCGGTTCAATTCGATGTTGAAAACATCGGTATTCAGTGTCCATATTGTGGCAGTAAGGTGTTTTATAAGGAACGTCCGACTGTTGCAAAGCGTGTGAAGACGGTATGATGCATACCGCCTGTTTTTCTTTTTTTTTAGCCGATTCTTTTTCTTCGAAGATTGTTGTTGATTCTGTCTCTCCTGAACTTGTTGAGGAGATGCAAGATGTTGTTGTTGATCTTTGTGTTGTTGAGCAGACTGTTGTATTAAAGATTTCATCTGATGCGCTGAGTAGTATCCGTGCTGCGGCAAATTCGTATCTTCGCTGGATTGGTATTGTTGTTGATGTGTTGGAATCTGTTTAGGAAACTAGGATGGTTTGGTCTCGTTGTGGCCCGACACTGATGAGTTTTATTGGGAGTTGTAGGTGGTCTTCTATTGTTTTGATGTAGTTGAGTGCTTCTTTTGGTAGATCCTCTTTTTGTTGGAGGGTAGAATCAAGTGTGCTCCATCCGGGGAGTTCTTGGTAGACTGGTTTGCTGTCTTCTACGTCGTTGTTGTTTGCAGGGAAGTAGTCGATTTCTTGGCCGTTGAGGTTGTATGAAGTGCAGATTTTTAGTGTTTTTAACCCTGTGAGGACATCGAGTTTTGTTAGCGCAATTTCTGTGACTCCTGAGATGGTGGTGGTGTGTTTTGCAACGACAAGATCCAGCCATCCGCAGCGTCGCGGTCTGCTGGTGGTGGTGCCGTATTCATGTCCTTGTTTTTGCAAGTGTTCTCCGTTTTGGTCGGTAAGCTCAGTTGGTAGTGGTCCTTCGCCAACTCTTGTGGTGTATGCTTTGAGGATGCCGATTGTTTTGTTGATGTGTTGTGGCGGTATGCCAGATCCTATTGATGCGCCTCCAGAGTTGACGTGGCTGCTGGTGGTGTAGGGGTAGGTGCCGTAGTCGACGTCAAGCATGATTCCTTGCGCTCCTTCTAGGAGGATGTGTTTGTTTTTCTGTAGTGCTGTATTGAGAAGCAAGTGTGTTTGGGCGATGTAGGATTTGAGGGCTTCTCCATAGTTGAGATAGGTTGTGAGAATCTCATCTGCATCAAGTGTTGTATCGATGTTGTATGCTTTGAGTATTCGTTGTTTGATTGGTAAGATGAGATCAAGTCGTGTTTTGAGTTTTGTTTTGTCGGTAAGATCGATTGCTCGTATGCCGTTTCGTGCGATTTTATCTGCGTAGCAGGGTCCTATTCCTCGTTTTGTAGTCCCGATTTTTTTATCTCCGAGGAGTTGTTCTTCTGCACCATCGAGGAGCTTGTGATAGGGCATGATGATGTTTGCACGGTCACTGATGAGGAGATTGGGTGTTTTTCCACGGTCGGTGAGTTCTTGTATTTCTTTGAGCAGTATTTCTGGGTCGACGACGACTCCGTTTCCGATGACTGCCCTTTTTCCTTGGATTGCTCCACTTGGCATGAGATGCAGTTTGTAGACGTCTCCGTCGACGTTGATGGTGTGGCCAGCGTTGTTTCCTCCTTGGAATCTGACGACGTAGTCTGCATTTTTTGAGTGGTAGTCAACAATTTTTCCTTTACCTTCATCGCCCCATTGGGTGCCGAGTATTAGTGTGACTGGCATGATGTTTTCCTTCTTTTTTTCTAACTTATTCTCCATCGATTTTTACATCGATTTTTGGAGGGTTTTCTAAGTGTTGTTTGACGGTGCAGTATCCGATTGCTTTTTTGAGGATTTTTGCATGTTTTTTTGGGAAGTCTTTTGGAGTGCTGACATGCATGGTGATACTATTGATGTGATGTGTTTTTTCATCGACTTCGTGGGTTGCTTTGACTTTGAGTCCTTCGGTGGGCAGGTCGTGGTTTTGTAGGTACGCAAGTGCGAAGTAGCCTGAGCAGGTTGCAATGCTTGCAAGAAAGAGGTGAAATGGTGATGGTCCGCTGTCGTCTCCACCGTATTTGGTTGGTTGGTCGGTGAGTATGGTGTGTCCTTTGATGGTTGTTTGTACTTTTTGTCCTCCGGGGAATTCTACATCAATTTCCATGGTGGCGGTGTAGTTGGCTTTGTGTTTTTATGATTTGTGTTTGCTAGTGGTTTCTTTGTTTGTGTTGTTGTGTAATCTTTAATTAGGTGGTAGGTATTTGTGGTTGGCTGTATGGTGAGATTTACAAAGCAGATTGGAACCTCATTGCTGCATTTTTTGATTGTATATGCTGTCTTGTTGATTCAGATTGGTGTGTTGTTTTGGTTTGGTGTGTTAAGTTCTACGGATCCTTTGGTGTTGTTTTTGTTGGGTGTGTTTATTTTGTCTGCATTTGTGACGCCTTTTGCATTTTTTAAGACGTGGAATAAGGAGGAGAATTAGGTATGGTGGGCATTAATAACGAAAAAAAATCTCCGGATTTTATGGGTGTGTCTGGGATGGATGTTGAGTTTTTAAAATCTGCTGTTGGTAAGAGTTTTCCGTTTTATGATGTACGTTTTGGACCTGAGACAGTCGCATTTTATGTTGAGGTTGATGAGTTTAATCTTGAAGAGCGCTTTGATTCGCTTCGCCGTCTGATTCGTGATGATGGCTATATCCCGCTTCTTCGTTTTGAAGGTGGGGAACATATTGTTTATGTGATTAGAAGAAAGAAACGAAAATCTGCACCAGTGAGTTTGAATGTGGTGTTGTTGGCTCTTGCAGTAGTGACATGTACGCTGACTGGGAGTTTGTTGTATCTTAATGAGTTTGATATTTGGAGTGTTGAAAATATCTGGGTGGTGCTTGACCCGGGCAATCTGTTCTGGGGTTTTGTGTTGTTTGCACTGCCGTTGTTAAGTATTTTATTTATCCATGAGATGGGTCATTATCTGATTTCTAAGTTTCATGGCCTGGATACTTCTCTGCCCTTCTTTATCCCGGTACCACCAATTATCCCTGGATTTAATATCGGTACTTTTGGTGCGCTGATTTCGAGTCACGATCCGATGCCTGACAGAAAGACACTCTTTGATGTTGGTGTTGCAGGACCTTTGGCCGGTTTTGCAGTGGCAGTACCTGTGACTGCAATCGGCGTATGGCTCTCTGAGGTTACTCCTATGGTGGCAGGCTCTGGTGAGCCGATTTTAGGCACCTCGCTTTTGTTTTGGGCGCTAGTAAATGTGTTTCATACCGTTCCTGTGGGTTTTGGTCTTGAGTTGAGTCCCGTTGCATTTGCAGGTTGGGTTGGCCTTCTGATTACTTCGATTAATCTTTTGCCTGCTGGTCAGTTGGATGGCGGTCATGTGTTTCGTGCGGTGCTTGGTGCAAAGCAACGTTGGGCATCATTTGCTGCAGTCTTGGTGATGGTGTTGACGGGTTGGTTTGCATTTGCTGTATTAGTACTTTTTATGGGTCTTGTTCATCCTCCTCCATTAAATGATGCATCTCCTCTTGATCTGAAGCGTAAGCTGTTGTTTGTGGTGACTGTGTTGGTCTTGATAGCCTGTTTTGTTCCAGTTCCATTTAGTATGTTGTAGGTGATGTCTGGTGAAGTGGTCGGTGTTGTTACCTCTTGTTGGGGTGGTGTTGTTGGCCTTTATTGTTTCACAACTTGATTGGGCGGTTTTGTCAAATGTGTTGTTGTCTCTGCCCTGGTGGATGCTTGGTGTCTTGTGTGTGTTGTGGCTTGTACCTGTGTGTTGGACAGGTCTTGAATGGTGGATTATTTTGAAGCGTCATGGCATAAATATTGGCTTGTTTTTGTGTATCCGTTTGGTGTTGTTGGGCTATTTTTTTGGTTTTGTAACTCCAGGCGGGCTTGGAGCATATGCTCGGGTGTTGTATCTTCAAAGAGAGTCTGGTGAGCCTTTGGAAAAATGTCTTGCAAATGTGGTGTTGTTAAATACCGTTGATTTTGTGTCTCTTTTAGTATTGTCTGTTGGGGGGGCAGTGTTGGTTGCTGATCGTTTTTCCTATCTGTTGGCTTTATCTGTTGGCTTGTTAGTTGTGGTGGCGGCATTGTTTGTCTTGTTTTTGCGCCATGAGTTTTTAGCAGGGGTCCTTGAGCGAGCTTTAAGAGGTCGGCTTGCATCGTTTCTCAAAGGCCGCATTGGTGATTCTGAGGGTTTGGTCTTTAAAAGTCTTCCTTCTCTTCGAGATATGGCTCTTCCGTTGTCGTTGAGTGTGATTGGTTGGTTGGTGATGTTTTCGCTCTTTTATGGTATCTCTTTAGTGTTTGGAATAAATGCGCCTTATGGTTTTGTTGTTCTTGCAATGGCTCTTGCAAGTGTAGTAGGAACTATTCCAGTCACATTCTATGGCCTAGGTACTCGTGAAGCAGTATTGATTTCGCTTTTGGCATTGTTTGGTGTGTCTGCTGAGGTAGTTGTTGTGGTATCGCTGTTTTGGTTTGTTGCAATCTGGCTGATTCCAAGCATTGTTGGTGCAGGTGTTTCTGTTGTTGGTGGTTGGTCAGAACTCGAAGAAGTAAAAAACTCTTAGATTTGTTATGGTTTTTTTTAAAAAGGTAAAAGTGCATTTATATAGTAGAGAAATGTATATATTTTTGTGAAAATTTATATGCCATCTGGGAAGTTTTATGTTTATATATGTGTGTTTATGCTGCTAGTATCAGGATTGGGAATTGTGTCAGCTTCATTTGAATCAGTGTCTACCTCAGTTCAAAGTTACGCAACAAATGAGTCGGTAAATGAAAATCAAACAGAATATTGGGCATTGATGGTTGCAGTTGGGGTCTATAAAAACAATCCTCATATGGATAGACCTTCGATGCTAGTTGAGATCGATCATCTAAAAGAGACCTTACTTGGTTCTTCAATGTGGCAGGAGGATCATATTAAGGTGATTGAAGGCGAAGATGCAGTATTAAAAAATGTACTTGATGGTTTTTCTTGGCTTGATGAAAATGAAGATGAAGATGATGTTTGTTTAGTGTTTTTAACTTCTCATGGTTTTCCATTGTTGTGGGATCGCCCACCTTTTGATGAAGAGGACCATATGGATGAAGCATTAGCTATGTATAACGGATTTTTGCCCTTTGAAAATCCTCTTAGGTGGGAGCCACTGTCAAATCCGTTTGCCGTGTTAACAGATGATATGGTCAATAAGCGGTTGAATAATTTAGAATCAAAAAGTGTCTGTTGTATTGTTGATAGTTGTCATAGCGGAGGTTTTGGCGACTATTTCAAAGGTTTTTCTGCATTTGCTTCATCAGATTTTGGTGCTGAATTTGCAGCAGATGTTGCCGATCAAAACCGTGTGGTGATTACGTCTGTGCCTGAAACAGAGACAAGTTACGGATCATATTTAACTAATTTTCTCTCCGAGGGTCTTGTTGGCTTTGGTGATGTAAATGAGGACGGCCTCTGTAGTGCAGAAGAAGCCTATGAGTATGCTGAACCAATCATTAGAAGCTATACAAGTATGAGACCTCAGATTTTTGATAACCATCCTGGCGAGTTGATTTTAACTGAGTCAAATTTCCCCCCTCAGAACTTTGTGGTTGATGCTCCTTTTGTGGTTGATGCTGAGAGTCAAGTTGATTTTGTGGTAAGCGCGTCTGATCCTGAAGGGAGTCGTGTTTCCTATGCTGTTGATTGGGGCGATGGCTCTGATTCGGAGTCAGAATTTGTTCCTTCGGGTCAGCCGGTTGTCTTAAGTCATATCTTTAGCTCTGAGGGAGTATTTGATTTGAGCTTTAGTTGTGTTGATGAATCGGGCCGTGAGTCGTATGATCGTTCACGTTCTGTTGCCGTTCAAAAACAACACAGTACAGATCAGTTTTCAATGTGGAATGGCTCTCAGGAGTATTTTGTAGATATCCTTGATTCTTCAGTGTGGTATGCTCAGAGTTTTTCACCAAATCTTGAAGTGTTTTCGTCAGCTCATCTGTGTTGTTATGCAGAGGCAGGCGAATATGAGTTGACTGTTGAGGTTTGCAGCGATCTTGGTGGAGATGTGCTTGGAAGTTCGACAGAATCCTTTGTTGTGCAAGGAGATGGCAGGTATTACGATATTGGTTGGCATGATTTTTCTTTTGATAATCTTGTTCTCTCAACAGATGATCAGTATTATCTTGTGTTGAGGGGCTCTGATGAATTTTCTCACAGTCTTTTTTGGATTTTTGCAAAGGATTCACAAAATGATCCCTATCAAGCAGGGGAGTTGTTTTTTTCAAGAGACGCAGGGTCTAATTGGAGCATCTACAACAATGAGGGACCTGGTTTTTATGACGCCTTGTTTGTAACCTATGGATTATAGGTTACGACATTTTTTTTAAAAAGAGTGATTGCCATCGTTGGCTTTTCATGGTAGTTCCACTGTTGTGGCGTATCCTTTTTTGCTCTTTTAGCTCAGGATGAGTTGCAATGTAGTGGTCTATTTCCAGAAGACATGAATCAAGTTCCCGTAAGATGATGGTGGTGCCTTTTTTTGATTTTTTTGTGATGTTTTTAAAAACATCTATCATTGGGTTGGTGCAGCTTGAGAGGATAATAACATCGTAGCCTTTAGGATCAATGTTTTTTCCTTCATGATGCTCAAAGGTGATGGTTGTAAGAGAAGGATAATGTTTTTGATGGTGTTTTTTTGCTTTTTGTAGTGCTTTTTTATTGTTGTCTACGCCGGTGATTGTCGCTCCAATTTTTTCTGCAATGATATATTCAGTCATTGGATAGCTGCCGCATCCAATATGCAAGACATGATTTTTTTGTGTGATGTTGAATTCATGGTATTCTTTTTCGTAATCTGCTCCAATTTTTGTAATATACCAGGAATTTACTGGCCCTAGATGATAGGCAAGGCTATCGATGATTCGCCATTTGATGTTAAGCAGTGTTTTGATGAGACGGTGAGTACGTGTTTTCATAAGCTAGTCCTTTTATATTTGAGGTGTATGGGGGCTGTAGTGTTTTATTGTTTTTCTTTTTTTGTTTAGTTTTTTTGTGGGATAAGTTTTTTTGGGTGAGCGGTATTTGTGGTGTGTTGTGATGGTTTGTGCCTGTTGATGATGTTGCATTAAAGTTTGACCGGTATATGAAAAGATATATCGGATTGTATGATGAGCTTGCAAGTGTTGTTGATAAGTGGTCAGACCAGCAAGGTTTGATTGTCGATGTTGGCTGCGGCAGTGGTCTTGTATCTATTGCAATTGCAAAGAGGATGCCGCATGTTTCGGTAGTAGGTGTTGAGCCTTCAGAAGATATGAGAAAGCTTGCTTTATCTAATGCGTCGGAAAAAAAGGTTTTAGACCAAATGAATGTTGTTGAAGGATTTTCAGATAGTCTGCCATTTGAGGATGGGTCTATAGATTGTATCGTAAGTAGATATAGTCTGCCTTATTGGTGTGATCCTCAGAAGAGTTTTGATGAGTTTTTCCGTGTTTTAAAACCTGGGGGAGTGGTGGTTTTAGAGTGTCTTAATGCTAAGTTTTCAACGTTGAAGTTATGGTTGATTGGTCTTCATATGTTTACAAAGCGTAGTGGTCTTGGGGTCGCCCGTTATCATGTCAAAGCCTATAAGTTAGCCTATTCTCTTGATCAAGTAAAAGTTTTTTTAAAAGAGGCTAATCTAAGTGAAGAGTTTGTGGAGTATCAAAAGGGCGATTGGAGGTTTTTAGTGGTGGGCAAAAAACCTCTTGGTTAGCCTATGGTAGTGTTTGTATAGAAAGTAATATATATTGTTATTTTTAGATAGTATAGTTGGAAAGCTTAGTTATATGGATTTGTGAGTTTGTATGAGGTTTGAAAAAGCATATGCTCTTGCTATTGTTTTGCTTTTTGTCTTAGCGTATGCTCCAAATGTTTCTGCCGACGATGAAGTTGAGCTTCATATTTTGAGTGTGGAGAATTTTTTGTGGTTGTCTGTTTACGAAGATACATCCTCAGTCAATGTGAGTTTTGTCTTTCCTTTGGAATATGGCTTTCAGGTTCCTTTGTTGTTAGAAGTGTTAGATGATTCAACAGCCGAGATTGAGTCCTATGATATTGTTGATGATGTCGATAGGATCAATAAGCTGGCATGCTTTCATGTAGTTAATCTTTCAAAAGGAGAGCGCGTTTTGATTCATTTTGAGGCTTTTGTTTTTGTTAAAGGGTCCGACTTTGATGATGTTCCAAGTGATGTTGCATTTCCAAGTGAATCCGAGTTGCCTGTTGAGGTGACGTCTTGGTTGCAGCATTCTCCAGTTGTTCAGCTAAACAATCCCTTGTTGTCATTTCGTGCTCGTCTGCTTCGACTAAAAAGTAGTGATGATGTTCTTTCTTTTGCTAAGGAGGTATCTTCATTTATTTATTCTCATCGTCGTTTGTTATTTATTTTGCAGTATGAGTTAGATGTTTTTTTCGCTCAAGATGCTGTTTCGACTTTGCTTTTAGGTGGAGAGAATGTTGGCAGATCTCATCTTGCCAGTGCTCTTTTTAGGAATAATGGTATTCCAAGTCGTTCTGTTCTTGCTCTCCCGGATCAAGGTTTTTGGACGCAGATGCATTATATGAATGAGTATTATGTTCCAGGATATGGTTGGGTACTAATTGATGGTACGAACTGTTCGACGCCGTATCCGTCATATCGTCAGGTTCTTTTGAGATTGTGTAGTATTGAAGATGAATATGATACTAAAGTCGACTACATTTTTTCATTGATGTCTGGAGAGGAGCGATGGGTATGGCTTGATTCAGAAAATGTTGCTCCCTATTATCTTGATTGTTCTTATGGTAGTAGTAGATCTCAGATGTTTTCAAAAAATGTGCTTGTGAGAAGTCAAAGTGATGTTGAGGAGATGTTTAATCTTTCAAGCAATGTTTTTGGAATGTATGAGGAACTGTTGGGCAGAGATTTAAATGCTGCTCAATATGCGTTTTTTGACTCAGGTCTTGCATATATGCAATTGGGTCTTTCCGCTCTTATTGAAGACGATGATGTTGCATTGTTTTTGTTGTATTGGCACTCTGCAGATTTGATGTTTGATTTGATTTTGTAAGCGTTACTTTTTTTGAGGTATGTTTTTGTAGTGTTGTTGTATTTGTATTTTTGGTTGGTTTATGTCGAGGAGTCGTGATGCGCCTTTCCGCAGGGCTTTGCTTAATGTTATTGTCTTTGTTGTTTTTTCAGTTTCGTTGTTTCCTGCATTGTTGTTTTCTTGGGCATTGTGGTGCCTTTGGAGTTGTGGTTTGAGTCTGTATGTTGAGTGGTGGGTTGGTCGCTTGTTGTTTCCGTTTGCAGCATATCTTGTGTTTGTAGTGGCAGTAGGCTCTCTTCTTGTGGTGAGTGGTTGGATCATAAGGATTTTTAAAGTCTACTATAAGCCAGGCAACTACAGATATTTGTATGCTGATGATATGACGTGGCGTTGGTTGGTGGTATGTTCACTGTATACGCCTTGTAGAAAGATTATTGAGATTTTCCCTGTGGGTCCAGCGAAGAATTATTATTATCGTCTACTTGGTATGAAGATTGGAAAGGAGTCGTTGGTAGGTGGCGCGATTAAAGATCCATGTTTGACTGAAGTTGGAGTTCAGTGTACGATTGGCGAATATTCTGTTATCTATGGCCATATCCATAATGTATCTGAGTGCTCCCTGAGTATGGATAAGGTGGTCATTGGTAATCGTTGTGTGATTGGTGCTGGTGCTTTGGTGATGCCAGGTGCTGTTCTTGAGGATGATGTGGTAGTTGCAGCTGGTAGTGTCGTTCGAAAAGGCCAAATCCTTGAGTCTGGCGGGGTCTATGGTGGTGTTCCAGCAAAGAAGATTTCATCAAAAAAAGATTAGTCACTTTTTTTTGTCTTGTTTGATGAGGTATTCTGCGATGCCATAACCTGTTTGGTTGTTGTAGGTGTATCGTGCTAGGTTTTCATACATCATGCTGTGTTCTTGTGTCTTTGGATTGGTGAAGGGGACTTCGATGTGGTCAAGCATGAGTGCTTGGATGTGGTGTGTCTTGTCATCGGTTGTGGTGAGGGTGAGAGTGAAGTCTTTTGGTCCGCCTGCTTCTGTGTAGTTGGTGTGGATGTCGGCTGATTTGATGGGATGAGTTGTGTTGTTGATATGTAAGAATCCTGCATCGATATCTCCGTGTTCTGTGGTGAGTTTGGTGAGGTTAAATGCTGTTTTTTCACGGAATTGTCCTGTGAGCCAGATCCATTGTTTTGGTGCTGTCCAGTCTCGTATGCCCCAGCTGTGGTCTCGTTCTCCAAGTGCATTGATTTCAAAGGTGACGTCATTTATTGAAAGTGTTCCTTTGACTGTTCCATATTGTTCGAGATGTTCACTTGCAACCTCTGCTGAGAGCTGTTCTTGGTGTTTGGTAATCGGGCAGTCTCGGTAGTTGAAGATGGGATGTGCTGCGCTGAATTTGAGTTTGAAGCTGATGAAGACTGGTGGCCCTGCTTGTGGGTTGTGTGGGTCTATCATTGGGCCTTCGTAGGAGAGATTCCATTCGTCTTCGTCTTGTATTTTTTCAAAAGTAAGATCATTGATTGTTAGTTTGAGTGACGTTGAAGTAGTGTGGTCTTTGTATGGTGCTTCTGCTCGCATACCGAGTTTGAGGTTGGGCATGAGCAGGAAGACAAACATGTTTTTGCTTTCTTTGTTTGGGGTGAGTCCTATCCTCATGAAGCTGCAGATGTGATTATTTTTATCATAATAGTTGAAGTAAAAACTTTCATTCCAGTTGTCATGTGTTCCTTTGGTATGCAGGATATCAGTAGTCATTGATGGCTCTCCTATTTTTTATTGGGCGTTTTTTGTTGGTAGATGATTCCTTGGTTGCCATCAAGGGTGATGGTTTGTCCGTTTTTAAAAAGTGTTGTTGCATTTTTAACTGCAGTAACAGCAGGTATGCCGTATTCTCGTGAGACGACTGCTCCATGACTAAGGATTCCGCCGGTTTCAGTGATAAGACCTGAGAGTTTTTTGAAAATGGGTGTCCAGGCAGGGTCGGTGTTTCTGGTAATCAGGATGTCGTCGTTTTTGATTTTTCCAAGCTCTGAGACGTCTTTTATGATGCGCACGGTTCCTGTGGTGATGCCAGGGCTACAGCCGACTCCGGTGATGGTCAGACTGTTTTTATCAGAGATGATGGTGTCGTCAAATTCGGTGTTTCCTTGGATGAATTTTGGTGGGAGTTTTCCTTGGTTTTTGAAGAAGTCGTCTTTTTGTTTTTTGAGCTTGGACATGTCGATGTCTTTGGTTCCTTTGGCTATTTCAAAGATGTCTTCTTTTGAGAGAAAGAAGATGTCGTTTGGGTCTTTGATGAGTTTTTGTTGGTAAAATCGTCTTCCGTATTCTAAGAAGAGTCGTCGTTGTCTGAGATGTTGGTGGTCGAGGTAAAAGCGTTGGTTTTCTCGGAAGGTGAGATAGGTTTGTGCGTAGTTGAGGACTGTTTTAAAGATGAGTTTTTTTAGAAAGCCGAAGCGTTTTTTTGCAATTTGTTCATAGATGTGTTGCTCGGTTTGTAGGCGCTCTGCTCTTTTTTGTGTTTCAAGTTCTGAGAAATCGAGGTCTTTGTTGTCGATGAGCGATTTGAGTATGGTGATGATTTGTTCTTGGTTGTCTATCCAGCAGGGATAGTAGACTTCTCTTGTGTGGCAGCGATGGCCGTAGTTTTTGAGAAATTCTTGGTAGGTGGTGTTGTAGTCTTGCCAGCTGGTGTTGTGTTTGAGTTTTGTTAGAAACGTTTTTGGTTTGTCTTTTTGTAGACTTGCTTTGATTGTTGGGTGTTGTTGTGCAAAGCTTGCTAGGCGTGCGATTTCTATGTTTGTCTCAACGGTTTTGTTTCCTGGTAGTCCTGAGATGATTTTTGAGTAGAGTTCCCCGTTTTTGTCATCAAGCCAGCTTTCAAGCCATTTTTTGATGATGAGATTTGTTGCAATGCTGTGGCTGACCATGCCGTAGCGGATGAGTTGGTAGTGTTTGAGGTAGGATTGCTCCATCCTTTCAAAGGTTGTGTGTAGTTCTTCATTGGTGTAGGTGCTAAGGTCTGCTTGATCAAATTCTTCCATGTCGTTGAGAAATTTACTGCTCCATTGTTTGTATGCTTTGTCGGTTCTCCCCATTTTTCCATCGGGATCAAAGAGGGCTATTCGTATTTGGCTTACAAGTAGCTTTAGTGTCTTGGTTGGTAGTTTTTGTATTCTGTCTTGTTCGGTGAGTGGGAAGTAGTTGAGCAGTTCTTTTGTTCTGGCAAATTTTGGGTAGTAGGTAAAAACTGATTCTAAGACGTTGGTGTTAAAGTAGGCATGGGATTTGTGGATTCTGATGAGATCATGTCCGAGCACTTCATTGTAGCCCATGATTTTTGCGCCTTCTTTTGTGACGTAGTCTTCAAGATAGCGTCCAAGCAGACTGACGTACAGTGGACTTGCAACATCGGTCCAGTATTCGTCTCCGTATCCTCGGGTCCAGAGGATTTCATCGGGTTCTTCTAATGTGGTGATGGGTCGTGTTTGTAGGATGTAGAGAGCGTTTTTTTCAAAGCTCCATTCGATGTCTTGTGGGCTGTTGAAGTGTGCTTCGATTTTTCTTCCTAGGTTGACAAGTTGTGTGATTTGTTTGGGGGTGAGACTTGGCTTGTTTTGTTGGTTTTTTGCTACAGTTTTTATTGTGTTTTCTCCCTGTGAGAGGACAAGTTTTTTTTCTTTTGTGTTGATGTTTTCTTTGATGATTTTTCCGCTTTTTTTATCAATTGCATATTGGTCTGGTGTGACCATTCCTGAGACGATCGCTTCTCCAAGGCCATAGATGCTTTCTAAGATGATGGTGTCTGCTCTTTTGTTTCGGGGATCTGAGGTGAACATGACGCCGCTTTTTGTGGCATCGACCATGGTTTGGACGATGACAGCAACTCCGCCGTTGAGATGGTCGATGTTGTTTTGTTGTCGGTAAGATATTGCTCGTTGGTTCCAGTAGCTTGCCCAGCAGGATTTGACATGTGCTGCAACATCTTTTATGCTGATGTTGAGATAGGTGTCTTGTTGTCCGGCAAAGCTTGCTTCTGGCAGGTCTTCTGCTGTGGCGCTGCTTCGCACTGCCCAGCTTGAGTCTTTGGAAAGGGCTTTGAGTTGTTTGGTAAGTGTTTTGACAAATTCGGGTTTATGGGGTGTGCTGGTGATGAGCTCTTTTATCTTTTTGCTGAGGGTTTGTAGTTCTTCTTCGTCTGTAGTGTCGAGTTGTGTGAGCAGTTTTTGAAGGGTGTTTTTGATTTGTGGTGTTTTGATGTGGTCGTAGTAGGCCTGAGTTGTGATGACAAGACCGGGTGGGACGGGAAAATCTGCGTTGAGGAGTTTGCCAAGATTGATGGCTTTTCCTCCTACTTGGTCTAGTGTGGTATCGTTGAGTTTGTCTAAAAGGAGTAGTGATGCAGTGTGACTCATGGATTTTCGATTTTATGCATTGTTTGTTTATTTTTATAGATATGGTGTGTGTTTTCGTCGATTGCTGTGTTTTAGTGCTGTTCTTTCAGTGTGGTTCAATGGATGTTTTTTTATGAGTTGTGTGTTTTTTTGGCTAAAGCATCCTTGGTTTTTAGAAAAACGTTTATAAGCTTCTATTTTTTGTAGAGTGGTAGACAGCTCAAAGGTGTTTGACAATGAAGACGTATCTGACAGTTATGTTTCACAGTGAGGGTAGTAATCCTTCTGAGGTGAAGAACCAGTTGATGAACATGGGTTTTGAAGCAGCTCAGGGTAGCTATGATTTTGTGTATGATTGGGGTTGTGAGGAAGCGTCAGTCAATGATTTGGTGATGTTTGCAGATCGTGTGCATACGTCTCTTAAGGGCCATCGTGTCTTGTTTAGTATTGAGACGATTTAATCGCTTTCTTCTTCTTGTTTTTTCTTTCTTAGTCTTTTGTGTGTTGTGGTAAAGACTCCCATGAGGGTGTGGTATTCCCAGGTGCTTGGTAGTGCTCGCCCCAGGATTCGTCTAAACATGATGGCTGTGTTTTCTTTTTTGTGTTCTGGATAGTTGATATCATCAAGCACTTGTTGGAAGGCAGAATGAAGAAGTTCTTTTTCGTTGTCGTTGATGATGCGACGTTCTGCAGGCTCTGTTTTGTGAGAATACAAGCTGTAGAGGACGCATGAGACAGCATGGGAGAGGTTCATAACAGGGTATTCTTCGCTTGTTGGTATTTTGATCATGATGTCGCATGCTGCGATTTCATCATTGTATAGTCCGATGTCTTCGCGTCCAAAGACAAGGCCTATGTTTCCTTCAGTTTCATAGATGCTCTGTGAGAATTCTTCGAGTTGCAGCGCGTTTCGGAGGTGTTTTTTATCTTTTTTAAAATCGATACTTGATGTTGCAACGAGATGATCCATTCTTGGGATGACTTCTTCAAATGTAGTATAGTGGACTGCATTATCTAAGACGTCTTGTGCATGCACGGCTCGTGTTCTGCATTCATCATCGATTGGGCAAGCATTGATGAGGATAAGTGAGCTGATAGAGAAGTTTTTCATGCAGCGTGCTACTGCTCCGACGTTTCCCGGGTATTTTGGTTCTACGAGGATGACATGAAAGCTTGGTCCTTTGTTTTGTGGCATTGTCTACAAGACAGGTGTATTGGTGTTCTCTTATTTGTAGTTGAAGCGTTCTTCTGCTTCTTTTAGCATGTCTTGGTATTTGCAGGGGAGGTTTCGTGCTGCTGCTTTGAGTTCTTTGTGTTTTTTGATAAAATCACTTCTTCGCTCAGCGGTGATTTCTTCTTTTAAAAATGTCTTGTTTTTGTTGTAGCTGTATAGATAGTAGATTCCTGCAAAAAGAACTATTATTCCTCCAAGTAATATCCAGTAGTTCCAATCGCCGATTTGGTTGAGAAGCGCAATTGTTGTTGCAGTGTCAGGCAGAAGTATCCAGAGTGCTCCCATGCTTGTTGCAAGTATTCCTAAAATAAGACCAAGAAGTGAGAAGAGCAGTATGTTGTCTCTAAAGAAGCGTTTCATGGTGTGATTCACCTCATCTAACTGTACTGGTATTGCAGGCTGGGTTTTTCTGATTTGTGTTTTTAGTAGCTTTTTGCGTATCTCATCCAGCGGGTAGCTGGTTTGTTACACACGGGACAGACATCGTTACAGCTCTTTTCTTCGAGTGGTTCTCCAAGGGTGTTTCCTTCGAGTATTTCTTCGATTTCAAGTGCACAGGTATCATTGCCGCACCAGGGCAGTTCGATGATGCCAGAAAGTGTTTTTGCTTGCTCGATGGTTGCTGCTTGATGGTAGTTGTCTTTGAGGTGTTGTGATGCTTTTTCGTAGAGTCGTTGGGCAAGAAAGCCAAGTTCGTTTGTGATGTGTTGTGGTGCTTCTGGGATTGGTATGTTGTGTTTTTCACCGGTGTCTCGTGGCACAACAACGACGTGATTTGAAGCAACATCTCGTGGTCCGATTTCGATTCGTAGTGGGACTCCTTTGAGTTCCCAGGCGTAGTATTTGTTGCCGGGGTTGATGTCTCTGCTGTCAAGATGTGTTCGTATGCCTGCGGATTTGAGGTTGTTGTAAAGGTCTTGTGCTGCGGTGTTGACAAGGTCTTCTTTTCCTTTGAAGATGATAGGGATGATGACTGCTTGGATGGGCGCGACATCTGGCGGGAGCACTAGGCCTTTGTTGTCGGCATGAACGCCCACGATTGCTCCGAGGAGTCGTTCGCTCATTCCATAGGTTGTCTGGTGGCAGTGTTCATGGGATCCATCCTCGGTTTCATAGGTTATTTCGTAGGGTTTTGAGAAGTTGTCGCGGTATTGGTGGATGCTTCCGACTTGTAGTGTTCTGTTGCTTGGCATGAGGACATCTATTGAGATGGTGTAGTGTGCTCCTGCAAATTTATCCCATTCTGGTCTTCTGCAGAAGATGTAGGGCAGGCAGAGTTTGTGTAAGAGTCTGTCTGCGATTTGTTGGTCTTGGGCGACTTGTGCTTCTGCATCTTCAAAGTCTCTGTGGCAGGTGTGTGCTTCAAAGAAGTGGATTTCTCGTACGCGGATGAATGCTCGTGTCTGTTTTGTTTCATAACGAAACGTGTTGACGATTTGATAGACTTTGAGTGGGAGGTCAGTGTGGCTGCGTATCCAGAGACTAAAGATACTGTACATGGCAGTTTCGCTTGTAGGTCGAAGGAGCCATCGTTCTTCGAGTTGGTTGTGTCCTGCATGGGTGATCCAGTAGACTTCTGCACCAAATCCTTCGATGTGTTCTTCTTCTTTTTTGAAAAATGATTCTGGGATAAGTAGTGGGAAGCAGACTTCGTCGTGGTCTGTTGCATTCATCTCTGCTCTGATGAGGTTGTCAACATTTCCCATCAGTTTCCAGCCGTATGGTCGCCAGATGTTCATTCCTTTGATGGGGTATCTTTTGTCGCAAAGATCTGCGAGTTCGACGATTTCGTTGTACCATTGGTTGAAGTCTTCGCTTTTTTTGGTTTTTGTCTCTGGCATAGACTATCCTCTGGGTAAGCCAAATTGGGGAGATATTCTTAAAAGTAGTGGTGTTTTAAAGTCCTCTGGCTTCTTTTGCTTTGATACGAAGATCTGTGGATCTGCATCGTCTGCATCGTTTGGCTAGCCGTGCGTTGAGTGCACCACATTTCATGCAGACTTTTTTGTTGAGGAGTCGGTTTTCTGCTTCTGGGAATCGTGCCATCGGAAATCGCCTTTGTGGTACCCGAAATACAGGTGTATTATTTAAATATGATGTTGGAAAATGTTTTGTTTTGGCTCTTTTTGCCATATGAATTGGGTTTTTCTTGAAGGAAAAAGGGTGTTTTTTATGGTTTTTTCTTTGGAGTTTTTTATTATAGAAACCTTCTTAAATGAGAAGGAGGTTGTGCGGCAGAAAAGGTCTCAGCCTATGAAAGTAACTGCGAATTGCCCAAACTGTAAAGCATCTCTTCAATTTGAAATCGAAGAAGGTGTGACGAGCAAAGATGTGGTATGTTCGAATTGTGGTGCTGAGTTTACCATGGAGTGTTCAGATAAGGACTGTGAGTGGCATGAACATGGTGAGCCTCGTGCAACAGTATTGTCTGCTGTCTATTTGAAGACAAATAAACCTCAGACTGCGATGATGTTGCTTGGTGTCTCAGGTATTTTAAGTGTCATTACTGCGTTGGTGTATCTTGTCCCTGGTATGCCTCATCTGGGTCCGTTTTTGGAGTTTATCTATACGATGCCACTTGGTCAGGTGACGGTAGGCTTGGTGACGTTGTTTGGTGCACTGTG
>Ga0207831_100213_pt1 | contig 28282 bp, 26 predicted proteins | sample TtanPargueraPR_7_FD_187741 | JGI IMG/M metagenome (GOLD analysis project Ga0207831, IMG submission 187741) | Aerobic enrichment media microbial communities from Bioluminiscent Bay, La Parguera, Puerto Rico - Tt and M1 (2) (SPAdes) | ecosystem: Environmental > Aquatic > Marine > Unclassified ...
ATATTACAGTTCAGCTCGCATCTGGGATGATGGGGTAATTGATCCTGCCGATACTCGTCTGGTACTTGGTCTCTCCATTTCTGCGTCTCTTAATGCTCCTATTCCGGATTGGCATTTCGGCGTTTTTAGGATGTGAGATTTTTGCTAGTGAGTTTGTTTAATGGCAGTCCAAAAAAGAAAGGAAATACTGCACAGATGCTACAGTGGATTGCTCAAGTACTTAACGAACAGGGCATAGATACAGAGTTTGTACAGGTGGGCGGCAATCTGGTGTATGGCTGCAGAGATTGTCTTGCCTGTGTAAAAAAGAAAGATGGTCGTTGTAGTGTTGATGAAGATGAGTTAAACAGTTGGGTTGAGCAGATGAAAAAATCTGATGGCATTGTTTTTGGCTCTCCAACCTATTTTTGTGATGTGACTCCTGAGATGAAGGCACTTATTGACCGTGGTGGTCGTGTTGCTCGCTCATCAGGCATGCTGAAAAGAAAGGTTGGTGCGGGTGTGGTGACGGCACGTAGGATGGGCGCTATTCATGTCTATGATACGATAAATCATTTCTTTTTGATTAATGAGATGTTTGTGCCAGGATCAACGTATTGGAATATGGGTTTTGGTGGCGGTCCTGGTGAAGTATGTGAAGATGAAGAAGCAAAAAACACAATGCAGATTCTAGCAAACAATATGGCATGGCTGTTAAAAAAAATAAATCCATAATTTTTTCTTTTTTTACTTTTTCATTCTTTTTTCTCTTTCTTTTATCAAAGTGATGACGTGTGAGACGAGCAGTTGGATTGTTGCATCATCCATCTTAAAATGCTGGGGATGTGGACATTCCTCATCATAGATGGGTTCTTCTAAGTCCAAGTCAAAGACAATAGGATAGAGTCTACATCCAAGAGGTCGTTGTGAGTAAATACTACATTTTTCTCCAGTATGAAAAACACACCGCCCATTTGAGTTGAGTAGTCGAATCCATCCTTCTTCATCTTGAATACAAAAATCTTCTTGGCTATTTCCACATTCTATAATTCTCACAATATCTTCTTTTGAAAGAACCATGTTTGTGTTCTGGCAGCAAAGTGAGCAGTGTGTTTTTTGACAGATTGATGGTGTTTGCATAATACCTTTTTTTAAAGTCCGAGTTGTCGTGCGATGACGAGTCGTTGTATCTCACTTGTCCCTTCACCGATTTCACAGAGTTTGATATCTCGATAGTAGCGTTCAAGTGGAAGAGAGTTTAAGACACCGTATCCTCCATGGATATCAATTGCTGTTCGTGTGGCTTTTGTTGCAATTGTTGAGGCAAAAAGTTTTGCCATGCTTGCTTCTTTAGTGAATCGTACGCCTTGATCTTCAAGTGTTGCGCCTTGATAGATGAGCAGTTTTGCAGCTTCAATTTCTGTTGCCATATCAGCAATCTTCCATTGGATGCTTTGTGTTTTACTAATGGGTTTTCCGAATTGTTCTCTTTTTTTTGCAAACTCTATACTATCTTCAAGTGCCCCTTGCGCTATTCCAAGAGCCATTGCAGCAATAGCTACTCGTCCTCGGTCAAGGATGTTCATGGCACCAAGAAACCCTAAGTCTTTTTCTCCAAGCAAATTTTCTTTTGGTATTCGTAGGTCTTCTAAAATGAGCTCGCAAGTATTACTTCCTCGTAGTCCAAGCTTATCCTCAACTTGTCCGATGCGAAGTCCTTTTGTGTCATGTGGTACGATGAAGGCACTGATTCCTTTTGCTCCCTTGGTTTTATCCGTTTTGGCCATGATGGTAAGCAACGTTGCAGTTTTTGCATTGGTAATGAACTGTTTTGTTCCATTGAGTACCCATTCATCTCCTTCAAGAACTGCTGTTGTTTGCATGGCAGCGCTATCAGATCCACTGTTTGGCTCAGTGAGCGCCCAGGCAGCCATGCCAGATCCATCACAGAGTTTGGGAAGATATTTTTTCCGCTGTTTTTCTGTTCCTCGCTCATAGATGTGCCCAACTCCTAGGCTGTTGTGGGCTTCAATGATGATGGCGGTACTGCCGCAGACTCTTCCAATCTCTATGAGTGCGTTCATGTAGCTGACTCGGTCAACGCCTGCTCCACCATATTTTTTAGGAACAGTAAGTCCCATGAGCCCGATTTTAGCCATTTTTTTGTAAAGCGTTGGGTCAAAGTATTCTTCTTTATCGATTTTAGCTGAAATGGGTTTGATTTCCTTTTCTGCAAAGTCGTGTACTTGTTGTCTGAAGGCTTCTTGTTCATCGCTGAGTTGGAACTTCATAGCCGTGTCCTCAGTTGTTTGGAATTGTCCATGGTAAAAAAGATTTGTGTTTATTGTCTTCGGCAAAAGCATAAAAAATAAATGCTTTTTCAGGGGTTTTAGAGCTGGACATGTCAAATTCACTTTTAACGACCATTAAAAAATATGGTGTTCTCCTACCTCCTTTGAGTGGATATACCGATGTTGCCTTTAGAACTTTACTTGCCAAATGCAATGTTCCAATTATGTGTACAGAAATGGTCAATGCTCGCGCAGTCGTTGAAAAAAACAAAAAAACGGAAGGATTACTGAGAAGAGTTGAAGATTCTAGGTTTGTTGAGGGTGTTCAGTTAGTGGGACATGATACTAAGATTATGGGAAAAGCCGCAAAGATTGTTGAAGAATACGGTTTTGATTATATTGATGTAAATATGGGTTGTACCGTTAGAAAAGTGGTCAGAAAAGGTGAAGGGGTGGCGCTTATGAAAGACCCAGCATTGGCAGCCTCGATTGTAGAGGAGATCTGCACGGAAGTAACTGTTCCAGTTTCTGTGAAGATGCGCTCTGGTTTTGATGATATGACTCGTAATGCTGTTGAAGTTGCTAAGTCTTGTGTTGAACATGGGGCATGTCTTGTCTCTGTTCATGGGAGGTCTGGACAACATCGTTTTCAGGGAGATTGTTCAGTTGATAGTATTAAAGAGGTAGTTGATGCAATTGATGTTCCAGTTATAGGCAATGGTGGAATACGCTGTGGTTTTGATGCAGTAAAATTGATGCAAAAGACCTGCTGCGATGCAGTTATGCCTGGCAGATGGTTGATTGGAAATCCATGGTGTTTTGAAGAAATCTCGTGTTTTTTAAACAACAAAAAATATTGTTCTCCAAGCCTAGAACAAAGAAAACAACTTTGTAAAAGCCATATTTTGTTATGTATAGATTTTTTCGGTCAAAAAGAAGCCATACTATTAATGAGACGGATTTTTTTTAAATACTTTCCAAACTGTGCTAACAGTATTTACTTAAAACAAAAATTACACAAAACTGATGCTGTTGAAGAACTAATCTCTCTTCTCGACTCAATTGAATGCATTGGAGATTCAATATATTTCAAAAAACCCTAAACTAGAGCACTCTATAACTATATTTTTAGGAGAAGTTTTATTAATGATGGAGTTTTATCTTATCTTATAGAAAAATCCTAACCGGGGGAATGTTATGAAATGCAGTAAGTATTTTAGTAAGGCAGCTGTGCTTTTCATCGCCATTGCAATGTTGGCAACTTCATTTGCAGCGGCAAGTCATGCAAATACTCTGGTTGAAACTCCAGCAGTGGGTTCAACCGATAAAGATGTCGTCTTTGAGGATGGTTTTGAAACCTATCCTGATTTTGCCCTTGATTTTCCACCATGGACTAATGTAGACCTTGATGGAACTGTTACTTGGGGTGCTGAGGCAACCGATTTTGAAAACGAAAACTATGTCGGTTCATTTATTGCCTTTGATGCAGCAACATGCAGTCCCCCAGTAAACGATGAGGAATCTGGTTGGATGCCCTATGAGGGAACCTCATATGCAGCCTGTTTTGCAGCAAATCCTTCAGAAGGCCCAATGAATGATGATTGGCTTATTTCACCATTGGTCTCAGATGATGGAGTTGGTGGTTGGTTTGGTTTCCATTGTGTCTCTCGCGATTCCTTTGTCCTTATGATCGACGATGTGATAGTCACTTCTGATGGTGCTGGAACATTTACTGTTTCATTTTGGGCAACGTCTTTGACTGATGCATATGGTTTAGACCGTTTCCAATTTGGATATTCAACTGCAGGAACTGACCCAGCAACATTTACCATCATCTCAGAAGGCGATTATGTCGAGGCTCCTTTGGAGTGGACACAGTTCACCTATGAGTTTGTCGGAGACGAAGTTGAAGAAGACAACACTGCTCCTGAATCAACTATAACTGTTGTTGATGGTGAGATGGAAGAAGGCGTCTATGTCACTGATGTCACCCTTGAAATTTCTGCAACAGATGATATGTCTGGTGTTGCTGAGATCAACTATCGTGTTGATGGCGGATCTTGGATGACCTATGCTTCATCTTTTGTTGTCTCAGGAAATGGTGCACACACTGTTGAGTATTATGCAGTTGACGGCGCTGGAAACGAAGAAGAGATAAACGAATTTGCATTTGATATTGCCTATCCACCAGAAATTGTTATCAACAGTATTGCTGGTGGTTTTGGAAAGGTAAGTGTTGAAGCAGAAAACATCGGTATTGGCAATGGCGTAGACCTTCCATATTCAATTGCTTTTGATGGTGGTTTGGTCTTAACTGGTGCTGTTGAAGGTACAGTAAACATTGCAGCTGGTGAGACAGCAACACTTGAGTCTGGTTTTGTCATCGGTTTTGGTGCTACAACGATTGTTGTTGAAGTCGATGATGCAACAGCAAATCAAAATGCAACAGTGTTACTTGTCTTTGTTAACACTGCCTAATTGGATGAATTTTTTTCATCCTCAATTTTTTTCTTTTTTTTTAAAAAATTTTATTGTGGTTGTGGTATTTCTTCATTGCAGCCAGTTTGTTTGATAAGTTCTTTTAATGAATCATGATATGTTTCTGGTGTTGAGTTGAGCAGTGCTTCAGCATAGGCTTTAAGATAGGTTCCGTATTCTACTTCTTCTCCGGAGTATTTCCACTGTTGGTCTTTTCCTTTGTTAAAATAGAGCAAAAATGCATAGGCTATACTACGGGCTTTGGTGTTTTTTGGATGAGCATCTATCTGGCTTAGTGTTTTTTTTGCACCATAGAGTTTGTATGTTCTTGCAATTGTGTCAGCATAGTTTGTGATGGGAGGCAGCTTTGAATATTTAGGGAGTTGTGTTAAGATGTGTTTTTGTTCTAGATAGAGCTTTATTTCTGAAAGTATCGTTGTTGGTGGTTGGGTCTGGGAAAAAAAATCTTTTGCTATTGTTTCATCATCAATTATGGTGTTTAGGTATTCCAAACCATATTTTTTCCAATATCGTTGAAGGAGTTGATTGGCAGAAAGATCGGTTTCTATGATGCTCTCGGATGTTTTTTCAAGCAGATATTTCAGTGCATTTTTTTCATAGTCTTTTGGTTGAAGACTATCTAAAAATGCAGAGATGTCGTTTTGATAATTTTTTCCGTTATGGATTAGTGTTTGTTGCTCTGAGTCTTTTAATGTTTTATGTTGGTGTAGCCTGCTTGATTCTATAAGTCCTTTATCGGTGAGTTTTCCTTTAAGGTAGAGTTGTATGCTTTCATCGGTTGGTGTTACGGTATCAAGTTTAGTGGTAACAATAAATGAAAAATGTGTTTGAAAGTCAGGTTCTAGCAGGTAGTTTCTCATGAATTGAACGGTGTTTTTATTGCTGCATCGTGGGCATATTTTGAGGTTTACAGAAAGTGTAGTCCAGGTGATATTGAGGTGTGGTTGTGTTTCATCCTCTTGGATGTGTGCGCATTGATAGTTGTGCATATCTTTTTTGTGAAGTTGTAGTTTGTGCATAAGAAAGTCGAGGAACTCTTGGGGAGGATCTGGGTTTTTACCCGAACAATAGTATCCATCGTCCCAGGAATAGACATGAAGCTGTTTTTTTTCTGAAAGTTCTTTGAGTACGAGTAATCGGAGGGTGGGATTTTGTGGGTGTTGTGTTGCAATGAGAAGTGTTTTGTTTGTTGTTCCTCTTTGTGCATAGGTGATTGGCCCTTGGGGCGTTTCTACAACTCCTAGGTAGGGTATGTTTTCGTTTTTTGTAAGAAGCAGTGTTCCTGCAACTGCTGCAGTAAGGCCCTTTTTACTTGCTAGTTTTTCAAGTTTTTCTTCTTGGTCTTTGTATTTGTGTGCAGCAAGAATCTGTTTTTCGATTTTTTTGAGTTGTTTTTTTGCGTAGGAATCATCAGTTGTTGGAATAAGCAGCAGTGGGTCGTTGAGAAGTAGTGTTGCATTTTCTATGAGTTGTTTGGTTTGGTTTTTGCTGGCAATTCGTACATTTGATTTTGGTTTTCTTCGTCTTTTTGATGCCATTGAGCCTTGATATGGTAAGAGGTATTATGTAGCTTTTGTTTTAACATAGTTTTCTTTGATGTCATCTATAAGGGCATCAAGTGAGCTATATTGTGGCCGATAGTTGAGCTGTTTTTGAGCTTTTTGTGCGCTAATTGTTCGTGTTGTTCCAAGGCTTTTGATTTGGAATCTGGTCAGTGTGGGTTGTGTGCTTACGGTTTCATTGGTTAGCGCTAAAAGATAGGCTAATGGGTAAGGCACATGTTTTGTCGGTTGGTCTAGATGAAATGCGCTGCAGAGAGATTCAAATAATTCTTTTGGTGTGGTGTGCAGACTGACTACATTGTATGGTTCTGGTTGTGTTGTTTTTTTGTTGAGGCATAAAGTGATGAGTGCTGCGACATCTTTTGGGTGAACTATGGGAATTGTTGTAGTGCCAGATCCTACATAGCTCATGGTTCCGCGGGTAAGTTTGTTCATGATCACTTGGATTGGTTTTCCTTGTGGGCCTATGACAAGTGGTGGTCGAATCAGTTTGATGTCAAGGTTTTCATAGTTTTTTGTTTGAAGTTCTCCAAGATATTTTGTTTTTTGATACGCACTATATGGTTTTTTTGCGCTATTTTCTGTGATTGGGGTTGTGGTGTTTGGAAAACCGTAGACGCCGGCAGTACTTGTGTAAACGACATTGGTGATTCCGGCCTGTTCACATGCATTTAAAACATTGGTTGTTCCTAGACAGTTGACTTGGTAGAGTTTTTTATATGAGGCATAGTCTGTTGCAAGTGCAGCATTGTGGATGACACAATCAAAATCTCTTGAGAAGTTGAGCGTTTTTGGTCGAGTAATATCTGCTTTTAGGGTGTTGACTTTTTCATTTGTAATTTGCTTTGTTGTATTATGGATAAGTAGGGTTATGGTGTGGTTATTTTTTAGTAATTCGTCTAGAATGTATTTTCCTATGAAACCTGCGCCACCAGTAAGAAGAATTTTCATTGTTACATGAGTTGTTTTTGTGTTCTTATGCTTTATGGTGTCAGAAAGTTTAAATGTACCTTTCTTGATTCTTTTTTCTATGAGAGAGTATAAAATCAAACGCGGTCATAATCCAGACATAAGTCAATTGGTAAAGCAGTATTACGGTGTCTCAGGCGACATTACTGAAGGCATTGAGTTTTCCGCAGAAGGTGTGGGCTCTGTTTCGATGAAGCAAGATAAAAAGCGCCTTATTGTTGATATTGTTCCTCCTAAAACAGTGTCTGACGATTATGCAGTAATCAAGAAGTGGAATGATTTTTTACTTGATGCAACCGGAAAAAATGCAAAAGAACGGCGTAAGGATATGTCAAAGATGAAATGATTCTTTTTGTCTCGAAGGGCCTTTTTAAAGGCAGTTGTATTCTTCTCCTTTAAATCATTTATCAGTTACATTTATATTTAAAGTCACATTTAAGTGCCTAAGGGGCAGTAGAGTAGGTACATAGGTGCTATCCTTTTAATCCCAACTCTCTCCTCACCACCACTACCTATGGTACTGGTCTGAACTCTACTCCCCACATTTTCCATAATTTCTAAAATGCAATAAACATTTAAGCAAAAGAGATAACTCTTTTAATGTAGGCAGATAGTATGATAAAGAAGAGTAGAAATCTATGGATTGTTGTTTTGGCAGCAACAATAATTGTAATGTCATTTTCAGGATGTATTGGAGAAGAATCAAAATTTGTGGGAACTTGGGAGACAAGCAGTGGAATTGATATATTTACATTTAACAGTGACGGCAGTTATGAATTTCAATCAGATACTGGAAAATACTCGGTAAATGATGGTCGTCTGATTCTTGTTTCAAATTTTAACAATATTACAGTCTCATTTGATTATCATTTTTCCGATAACAACAATCAACTCACAGTTGAAGGTATTGCTGGCACTTCACTGAGTTATACGTTATACAAAAAGTGAAGTGAAAAAAAGATGCGGCGGGAGGGACTTGAACCCCCGACATCACGGTCTTCAGCCGTGCACTCTCCCAGCTGAGTTACCGCCGCATTGAGATTTTTTTAAAGGATATCAACAATTTTTTCCAATGATTTGTTGATGTCTTTAAACTTATTTTTGAGCAATGGGATGCTGTCGTTAAGTTTTGGTGTAGTTATTGCTCCTTGCGAAGAGGGTTCTATGAGGCCTTCCTGTTCAAGTATCCGCAAACTGTAGCGAACCATGTGTTGTGGATAGCCAGTGAGTTCTGAGAGTCTGATGATCCCAGCAGGTTCGTTTTCACGAAGGACTTTGAGGACGGTCACATGCCGATGCAGGATTTGTATTTCTGCTTCAAAGACACTTGTGAGAACGGAATTTTCTTTCTTTTCCATATCCATTTTTGTTCCTCTTCGTGCTGTCTCGGGTAATTGTATTCTTCTATTTATACCCTCCGTCGATTCTTGAATTGATGTGTCTTGTTTTGTCTGGGTAAAGTACATATGATGGTTTGGTATTTTGTGGTAATATTATGCCATTTCTAGTGTCTAAGTGGTTCGGCATCTTTGTACTTGATGAAACAGGAAATATTTTAAAAAAGAGTATTTTTAAAAAAGACCTTGATGAGCTGCTGAAAAAAAGAGAAATAAGGAAGAATAAAAGCATACTTGAAGAAGAAAAAGATCTTGCAAAAGAGTTTGAAAATATCTTTGTTTTTGAACGGCGTTTGGCAGCACTTGGTATGGTGATTGGACGAGAAGAAACAGACAAAAATTTTTTATTGCCTCCTCAAGATTTTGGTTTTTCCTTAGATCTTCTTCATGAGTTGATTCTTTCTGAATCTCAAAAAAATACCTACGAGAGTCTCTCAAAAAAAGACTTGCAGCTTATTCAGATGGTCAATGCTTTTGATGATCTTACTCATATCCTTAATCTGATTTTTGAACGTAAGTCTTCATGGGAAGTCCTACCAAATTCAGAAGAGATGATGAATCCTTTATTGGAGTCTGAAAAACAAATTGAACAATCCATGCAGTCATTTCAGCAGATGATTGAAAAAGCAGTAGATGAGATTGCTCCAAACATAGGCTTAGTGGTAGGACCTTTTATTGGGGCTCGATTGATAGCACAAGCAGGCGGTTTGAACCGTCTTGCATTGATGTCATCTTCAACTATTCAGATGCTTGGTGCTGAAAAAGCGTTGTTCCGATTTAAAAAAGAAGGAGGAAAGCCACCAAAACATGGGATTATCTTTCAGCATGCGCACATCTGTCGTTCCCCAAGAAATATCCGTGGCAGGATTGCAAGAGCTATGGCAGCAAAAATCTCTCTTGCTGCAAAAGCAGATGCCTTTACTAAAAACAGCATCGGTGAAGACTTAAGAAATGACCTAGATGCCGAAGTTGAAATGCTTCGTTCTAAAAACCAATGAGACAAAGGTGAAGTTTTATGTATACTTTGTTGTTTGTAGTGTTAAGATTGGTGTGTTGAGGATGTGGTTTGAACAATGAGTGATATTAAAACTGTCTTTCGAGATTTAGGCAGTATATTTATTGTTGTTGGTTTTGTCTGCCTTGCTTCGATACTTGTTCCTCTTTATTTTAATGAATATACCGGTCTTTTTAAGCCATGTGGGATTATCCCAATTCTTCTAACTTCATCGTTGTTTATCTCTCTAGGGATGCCGCTTTATTTTTATTTTAAAGATGCTGATAGAACAGATTTTAAATCGGCGATGGTGACTGCTGCTCTTTCTTGGCTGTGTATGTCTCTTTTTACGACGATTCCTTTTTTGATGATGCCAATTGATGATGCAGGAACTAAGATGGATTTTCTCTCAGCGTTTTTTGAATCGATGTCTGGTTGGACTGGTACGGGTTTAACGATGATTCTTCATACGAGTCAGCTGTCTCACACGCTACAGTTTTGGAGAACGATGATCCAGTGGGTCGGAGGTGTTGGGGTAATTGTACTTACATTATCTATTCTTGCTCGTCCTGGTACTGGTTCATATGTGTTGTATCATGGTGAGGCACGTGACCAAAAGACCCATCCATCAGTTGTGTCGACTGTTCGAACGATCTGGTGGATCTATATTGTCTATTCTATTATTGGCGTTCTTGGCCTTGCAGGCTTAGGTGCTTTGTTTCCAGCAGATAATATTGGTGGGTGGGAAGCACTTAATCACGCATTAACTGCCATTGCAACAGGTGGTTTTTCTGTAACAGATAATAGTTTGATTGGTTATGGTGCAGCTCCTTTGATTTTTATTCTACTCTTAATGGTTTTAGGGGCAATCGCATTTAAGGCTCACTATTTTTTATTCAAAGGAAATTTCAAGAAATTTTTCTATGATTCTCAACTGCGTGCTATGATCATGTTGTTGATTCTTGGAAGTATTGGTCTTTCGTTTTTTATGATGTCAAGCTATGGCAATGTATGGGTGGATTCTTTTGGTGCTGCTGGCTTTCAATTTGTTTCAGCCCTAACCTGTACAGGTTTTGCTTCTGCAGATATTCCGGCGTGGACTGAGACGGGCAAGTTGATCCTATCTTTTGCAATGGTGATTGGTGGTGCTGCAGGGTCGACTGCTGGAGGAATTAAACTCTATCGTGCCATTTTGCTGTTTAAAGGTCTTGACTGGAGAATAAAAAGAAATATTTCTTCTCCAAATCGTGTCTTTGTGCACAAATTAGGAACAAGGCCGCTAAAAAATGATGAAGCAATGGACCTTATAAATGAAGCAGCAACGATTTCTTTTATGTGGGTTTTAATTTTAATTGCAGGGGTTTTAGTAGTTTCTTATGTCTATCCTACTCAGACCTTAGGCTCTATTGTCTTTGAGGTTTGTAGTGCTCAGGGAAATGTTGGTCTCTCAGCAGGTATCACCTCGATTTCTATGGATCCTGTTGCAAAGATCATGTTGATTTTTAATATGTGGATTGGTCGTTTAGAAATTATTCCAATTGTTGTATTGTTTAGATCATTTTTCGGTGTTCGAAGAAATGTGATTTAAAAAAGAGTTAAAAAGAGAAGAAGACAGATGTCTTATTGTGCATTGTCTTTTATGAGTTCAAATTGTAGGTCTTGATACTGTTTGATGTATTTTTCAAGTTGTTGAATTGCAGTAAGTAATCTGTAGACTTCTTCATCTTCAGCAGAGATTTCTGTTGCTTCTTGTGGATTTTGTTCTTTTTTCTGATGCAGTGATGAGTCGCTGTATAGCTCTTTGAGGATATCTCTAGCTTCTTTGAGTGTTTTGATCCGAGAGCTAATCTCTTCAAATTCTGACATTTTGTTCTTTCCTCCTTGAGAGCCAGGTAAAAGTTGTGGATTTATATATTTGTTGTTTGCAAAAGATGGTAGTTTTTTGGTTTATAGGGGGAAAAGACATAAAAATGATTAGATGTTTGTTTGCAGCGTATGGGCCGAAGACAGACAATGATGGAGAAATATAAACTCCAGATGAAGGCATATAAGAAAAAACGTATGAAAATCGATAATACTCCGTTTATGCCTGAGTCGGGTATCGTTTATATAATGAATACTATCAATCCTGAGAAAAAAATCAAAGCTGAAAATGTCCAGACTGCAGTAAAAAGCCAACGTGAAGTGATAAAAAGTATTGCTTGTCCTGAATGTGGCGAAGATATGGTATGGGATGGAAGGTGGGAAGCTTTTGTCTGCACTCGCCATCCAAAGCGTTTGGTCTATGAGATTGTTGCTTGAAACATTTTTTTAAGCCTCGGTTTATAGACACTTATAAGTATGAGATATCTGTTGCTCATACAACAAATACCAGCTAAACAGAAGAATTCTTGAATCTGTTTTTAGCTTCTATAGGTGAAGTAGATATGAAGGAATTGGCTGAAGTAAGAACCTTGAAAGTAAATCGTTACGTTATTGTTGATGACGAGCCGTGTAAGATTGTTAGTATCTCTACCTCTAAACCCGGAAAACATGGTGAGGCAAAAGCTCGCATTGAAGCTATCGGGGTATTTGATGGGCAGAAGAGAAGTGTCGTCCATCCAGTGAAGCATAAAGTCCACGTCCCGCTCATTGATAAAAGAAAAGCACAGATCTTATCATTGATGGGTGATGATGTTGTCCAGTTGATGGATCTGGAAACCTACGAAACCTTTGAGATGCCTATTCCTGATGAATATAAAGGTAAATTAGAGCCAGGCGCTGAACTTATGTATCTTGAGGCTCTTGGCAAGAAGAAGATAACACAGGCGTAAGCCTTTCTTCTTTATTCTTTGGGAGGTCTTGAGTATTGTCGCTGGATTTTCCTCCTTATTTTGCTGATGCAGAGGCTTCATTTTCAGAGGCAAAATACATCATTTTCGGCGTTCCTTTTGGCGATTCTTCCAGTTTTCGTAAAGGATCTCACCTTGGACCGGACAGTATTCGTGAGGCGAGTTGGAATTTTGAATCTTTTGATATTTTAACAGGCCAAGATCTTCAGAAAATTAAGATTCATGATTATGGAAATATTGATCTCGTAGATTCAACGAATTCTAATTGGTTAAAGATTGTAAATGATTTTGAAAAAAAGATTGTAAATCAAAAAAAACTTTCTTTTGCAATGGGCGGTGAGCATGCAATTACTCCACCTATTGTTGATGCTTTTTCAAAGGATATCTGTGTCCTTTCTCTTGATGCTCATCTTGATTATAGAGAAGAGTATCTTAAAGATTCCAACAATCATGCTTGTGTGATGAAGAGAATCTCTGATTTTCTACCCGCAGAGTCTCTGGCAGTTGTGGGTTTTAGATCCGCTGAGTCAGAAGAGTTTTCTCAAGCAAAAAAAGATGGGCTCAATATGATAAGCTCTTTTGAGTTGAAAAAAAATGGAATCTCATCATCAATTGAAAAAATAAGAACAACTTTTAAAGACCGGCCTATCTACCTGAGTTTAGATATCGATGTGTTTGATCCTGCTTATGCTCCAGGAACAAGTACTCCAGAAACATTTGGATTAAATCCATTTGAAGTCTATGAGATTATTTCGGCATTTTCCCCTCAGCTTGTTGGCTTTGATGTTGTTGAAGTCTGTCCACCTTATGATCATGGGCAAACATCCTTGCTTGCTGCAAAAATGTTACGAAAAACAATAGCTCTCATCGAGAACTCGCATATTCTTTAAAAAAGACTATAGATATATATAGGGCGAGTTTATTCGCGTTGCCTATGGATAAAGAAAAGATCACTCTAATAGGCTTAGTGATTGCAGTAATGGTACTTGCCGTAGTTTTTGTCGTTGTTGCTTATCCGGAAGTAATTGAAGATATCTTTCCAGACCCACCTCTTGTAATTGAGGATGGTGATTGTGTGGATCTTCACTATATTGGCACATATGCTTCTAATGGAACAATTTTTGATTCTTCCTATGAGTTTCCTGAAAACAAGACTGGTGGAGATACGTTAGCAGTTTTTGTTTCTCTTGATTTAAACGCTACAGCGTGGAAAGAAGGATATACGACGGTCATAGAAGGATTTGCAGAAGGATTAATTGGCATGAAGGAAGGAGAAACAAAGACCATCGGTCCGATTGCACCTGAAAAAGCATATGGTAATTACACCCAGTTAGAAGTTGGAGATACGTTTAGATCCGAGAATTTAAACCTCAGAAAGCGCATCAATAAGACTTGGGAGTTAGAAGTTGAAGTTGAACAGTTAGACAGCACCCTATTAAAATTAAAATGGATTGGTCTTGACGATCTTGGCAATTTCACTATGCCTTGGTTGTTTTTAACTGACCTTACTACGGGTCTGTATCCCCCACCAGGGTATTTGTGGCAGAATGCGACAAGCATTTCATCCTATGATGATGACAATGTGACATTGAGAATCAATCCTACATCTTCTGAGAATCTTACCGATGAAGGATTTGCAATGTTTATCAATTGGCAAACAGAGACTTCATTTGTATTTTGGAATGCATCAACCGCAGAATGGGACGACAACAACATTACTATTACAAGTAATCCTCAGGTAAACGATACCTATCTGGTAATCCCTGATTATAGTCTTGGTGCTCCAGAAGGTGTTGAAATACCAGTAACTGTGACTGCAATTAATGCAACCCACATCAATGTATCAATGACTTATCAAGGTCAAACCCAACCATTCTCAGTCAATAGATCAATACAATTTCCAAGATCTTTTGAGATGACTCGGTTCTTTGATATCCCAATATCTATGATGGGTATGCCGGTTGCAACTTTGGTATTGGGTGAAGATTTAGAAGACCAAGGCTTTAGTCTGCATCATCTTGCAGGAGAAAGTTTGGTTTTTGAAGTTACAGTTGATACTGTCTATAAACAAAATGCTGAAGAGTAGTTATTCATACTCTTCTAATTTTTTTTTAGTTTTGTAATTGTTCTTTTATAATGTGTTCTACAAATTCTACAAATTCTTCTTCTTTACCTTTGGGAATGGTTGCTCCTGCAGCAATGTTGTGTCCTCCCCCGACACCATCAAAGTGTGCTGCAGCAACTTGCATTGCAGCTGATAAGTCTAGTCCCCTGTCGACTAGTATCTGTGTGCTGCGTGCGCTGACTTTTACGGTATCTTCGTCAGTATAGGCAAATCCTAAGATTGGAAGTGAGCAATCTGCAGAATCACTATTAAGAAGCATATTGGTGACTATTCCAACTATAGTATCTCTGATGCCATCTTTTGCATGGAAGTATTGAAGAAAATCTTGTTTTTGTATTCCACAGTCTTTTGCATACTGGAGCCCTTCAACTAGGTTTGCTCTATGTCCTCGAAGTAGTGTTCTGCCCCGTTTGAGCCATTCTCCTCTATCACCAAGACAGATGTTGAGTCCAACTTCATATTCTCCATATCGTGCTGTACTGTTAAGCAGCGTTGCAAATTCTTTTGCATCATGAAGTTCGGTCCCAACTTCTTCGGCTGAAAGTTCATAGACTTCTCCAATCATTCGTAGAGCTATTTGTGAGTTAAAACCCTTGTTGAGAAGAAGTGTAAGTAGATTGCTAATTATTGTTCTTCGCTCTGTCTTATCTAAGTCTATCCATCGTCGCCAATTTGATTCGTTGTCTTTAAGTGGTATATCAAGTTCGCAAAGAAAAGCAGTACAGGCTGATTCTCGTGTGGTAAGGCCCGGTAGTATTGGGTCATTTGAGTATTGAAGAAGTTTGCTAATGGGTCGACTTTCTCGTCCAAAATAGCGAATATCTGTTTTTGCTTTGGCCACACCTGCTTGTATGGCATCATTGAGAATTTCTTTATTATAGCCAACAAGTTTGCAATGAGTTCGGTCTTGAAGATCGCCACATGCTCCAATGATTGCAAGTGCTGAGAGATCTTTATTGTGTTTTGGATTAAGTTCTCGTGCAACAAGATATGTTGCTCCTGCTCCACTTATTTCGAATGAGCCATCAAGGTTGAAAAGATGTGGGTTGAGATGAAAGCCTAGATCTGAGTTTGGTGGGCATTCATGGTGATCAGTTATTATTTTGTTGAGCTGTGGTGTGCTAGTGCTTATGCTACTGCCAAGGTCAGTAAACCAAACAAGAGCATGTTTTTCTTCTGTGAGCCGTTCTATGACTTTATCATCAAGTGATTTGACAAATTCAATGCTGACATCTTTACCTTCGCGTTGTAATGCTTCATAGGCAATTGATCCACTGGTTATTCCGTCAGCATCGATGTGGGTTACAATGTGGATTTTTTTTTGCTTTTTGATGATGTCAGCTAGATGTTGTGCTCGTTTGTTCAAGAGCGTCGCTCCCTCCTCATTACATCCAGACAATGTTTAGGGATATAAGAGTTTTATTAAGAGATAAGTAAAAATAAAAAAAGAAAAGAAGAAGAGAATTATTTTTTTAATTCTCTGCCATCTTTTTGTATTTGCTGTAGCGATGATCGACGTCTTCTGCAAGTTTTGCATGAAGTTTTTCTGCTTCTTCAGGGAATGATCGGGTAAGTGTATTGTACCGTACTTCTCCCATGATAAAGTCGCGAATAGTGCCGTTTGGCTCTTTGTAGTCGAGCTGGAAGGGGTTTTTTCCTTCATCTGCTAGACGTGGGTCAAAACGATACAGTGGCCAGTATCCAGCTTCTACAGCACGTTTTTCTTCTTCTTGTGTTTTGCCCATTCCTGCTTTGATTCCATGATTGATACATGGGGAGTAGGCAATGATGAGTGCTGGGCCAGGATAGGATTCTGCTTCTTTTATGGCCTTCATGAATTGGTTTTTGTTTGCACCCATTGCAACACTGGCAACATAGACATATCCATAGCTCATTGACATCAGTCCTAGGTCTTTTTTAATTGTCTTCTTTCCACTGGCAGCAAATTTTGCAACGCTTCCAATTGGTGTTGCTTTACTTGATTGTCCACCTGTGTTTGAGTAGACCTCTGTATCTAGGACTAAGACGTTGATGTCTTCACCCATGGCAAGAACGTGGTCTAGTCCACCGTAGCCGATATCATAAGCCCAGCCATCTCCACCAACTGACCAGATGGATTTTTTGGTTAGCATATCTTTTGCTTGCCATATTGCGTTGAGCACGTCATCGTTATGGTTGTCTTTGAGCGCAGCTTTGATGGCATCTCCATAGGTTTTTGAAGCTTCTGGGTCATCTTTGTGTTCTAGCCAGTTAGAGAAAGCATCTTTTAGATCTCCTGAGACTTTTCCTTCATCGAGTGCTTTTTGTATCATCTGGGCAAGATGCGCGCGTCTTTGAACAGTTGCAAGTGCCATTCCAAAGCCATATTCTGCATTATCTTCAAAAAGACTGTTTGCCCATGCTGGTCCATGTCCATCTTTGTTTGTACAGAATGGAACACTTGGCGCGCTTCCGCCCCAAATACTGCTACATCCAGTTGCATTGGCAATTATCATCCTATCGCCATAAAGCTGGGTGATGACTTTGAGATATGGTGTTTCTCCACATCCAGCACATGCTCCAGAGAATTCAAAGAGTGGTTGGTTGAATTGACTTCCTTTCACACTGTAGAGATCAAAACCACCGGTACGGATTGGAAGGCTTTCTGCATAGGGCACAAGTTTTCCTTTCTCTGTTTGAGTAGCATAGGGTTTCATGACTAGTGCTTTTTCTTTTGCAGGGCAAATGTCAGCACAGTTCCCACATCCCATACAGTCTTCGGTGTAGACTTGTAGTCTGAAATGCAGTCCTGATGCATCTTTTCCAATGGCTTTGATGGTGTCAAATCCCTCAGGTGCTGCTGAGACTTCTTCTTCTGTTGCTAAAAATGGCCTGATGGCGGAGTGTGGACAGACAAATGCACATTGGTTACATTGTATACAGTTATCTGGAATCCATTCAGGTACATTGATTGCTACTCCTCGTTTTTCAAATTTGGTTGTTCCTGGTGGAAAGATTCCAGCGGGTGTAAATGCAGAGATAGGAAGATCGTTTCCTTTTTGGGCATTCATGGGCCTCATGACGTTTTTGATAAAATCTGGTTCGTCATGTTCAACAGGCTGTTCTGGTGTGAGCGTTTTCCATGTTTCGGGATAGTCAAGGGTGTTGATTTTTGTTAGTGCAATGTCGACGGCTTTTTTGTTTTTATCAACTATTTCTTTTCCCTTTTTACCATAGGTCTTTTCTATTGCAGATTTAAGATAAGCTATTGCATCATCAACAGGCAGTACCTTTGCAAGTTTGAAAAATGTTGTCTGCATGACCATGTTGATACGTTCTCCAAGTCCGACGTCTCCAGCGATTTTGACTGCATCGATGACGTAGAAGCTAAGGTTTTTCTCTGCAATCTTCTTTTTAAGGCTGTTTGGAAGATGTTTTTCAAGTTCTTCAACAGTGAGCCATGGTGCATTAAGAACAAACGTTCCACCGTCTTTGATTCCTTCAAGAAGGTCGTATTTGTCAACATAACTTGGATTGTGACATGCTACATAATCAGCAGTATTGACTAGATAGGTTGATTTGATTGGTTCTTTTCCAAAGCGAAGGTGCGAAACAGTGACTCCACCAGACTTTTTGCTGTCGTAGGCGAAGTATCCTTGCACATACATATCGGTGTTGTCTCCAATGATCTTGATAGCGTCTTTGTTGGCTCCAACTGTTCCATCTCCGCCAAGTCCCCAGAATTTGCATTGGATGGTTCCCTCAGGAGAAGCATCAATGTGGTCATGTATTGGAAGGCTCATATTGGTAACATCATCTTCGATTCCAATAGTAAAATTATTTTTGGGCTCTGGGAGTTTGAGGTTGTCAAAGACTGCTTTTGCCATGGTTGGCGTGAAGTCTTTGCTTCCAAGTCCATAACGTCCTCCAACAACATGAATGTCTCTATCGGTGTGTTGGATGACTGAGGAGACATCAAGGTAGAGTGGTTCACCATAGCTTCCGCATTCTTTTGTTCTGTCAAGTACTGAAATCTTTTTTACGGTTTTTGGAAGTGTTTTGAGGAAGTGTTCTGCACTAAATGGTCGGTAGAGTCGCACTTTAATGAGCCCAACTTTTTCTCCTTTTTTGACCAGGTGGTTGACTGCTTCTTCTGCTGCTTCAGCTCCACTTCCCATCATGATAATAACATGTTCTGCATCATCTGCTCCTACGTAATCGAAGAGATGATATTTTCGTCCAGTAAGTTTTGCAACTTTCTGCATTTCTTCTTCGACGATTTCTGGCAGGGCAAGATAGTATTTGTTTGCTGCTTCATTGACTTGGAAAAAGATATCAGGGTTTTGTGCTGTTCCGCGAAGATGTGGATGTTCTGGGTTGAGTGCTCGGTCTCGGTGGCGTTGGATATCATCCCAGTTGATGAGCTCAGGTACGTCATCATAGTTGAGCATCTCTATTTTTTGGATTTCATGTGAGGATCTAAATCCATCAAAGAAATGGACAAAGGGCAGACTTGATCGGATACTTGCAAGATGAGCGACGAGTGCTAGATCATTGATTTCTTGAATGCTTCCACTAGCAAGAAAGGCAAACCCTGTTGCACGTGCTGCCATGACATCGGAGTGGTCTCCAAAGATGCTGAGTGCTTGTGCTGCAACTGCTCTTGCTGAGACATGAAATACGCCTGGCATGAGTTCGCCTGCGATTTTATACATATTTGGAATCATAAGAAGTAGTCCTTGTGAAGCAGTAAAGGTGGTAGTAAAGGCTCCTGCGCTCAATGATCCATGTACGGCCCCTGCTGCTCCTCCTTCAGATTGCATTTCTGAGACTTTTACTTGTTGTCCAAAGATGTTTTTACGACCTTGTGCAGACCATGCATCTGCAAGCTCACCCATGGGTGAACTGGGTGTGATTGGAAAGATTGCTGCAACATCGCTAAATGCATAGGCAACGTGTGCTGATGCAGTGTTTCCATCCACTGATTTTATTATCTTTTCATTACTCATACGTCTTACACCTCATATAATCATTTTTTTGTGTTGATTCTCATCTGGTTCTCCCCTTCAAAATTACGGCGGATAACCGTGTTTGGTAATAAGGTCCCCTACATAAATATTTGGTATTATCTTTATTTAGAGTAGTAGTTGTTTGCTCGATTTTTTTTGGCATTTTTCATTTGGTTAAAATCATAACTATTATATATGTCAATATAATTGCCGCTGCCTTGTGATATCAATGGATATGACGATGATGTTAATTCCTATCGGCGGAATCGTTGCACTTCTTGTTGCAGCTTTTCTGTATATGTCTATACAAAAACAGAGTCCTGGAAATAAGAAGATGCAGGAACTCAGTGACGCTATTCGCGAGGGCGCTATGGCGTTTTTGAACAGTGAATATAAAGTCCTCATCGGTTTTGTTGTAATTGTAGCAGGTTTGTTGTTTGCAGCGTCTTTTGTTGAAGGCTCAAACATTGAACTTGGACTGCCTGTTGCCTTCATTATTGGTGCAGTGTTTTCAGCGGTTGCTGGAAATATCGGTATGCGTATGGCAACAATGGCAAATGCACGTACTGCCGAGGGAACCAAAAACAGTATTAGCAAAGGCCTTTCGATTGCATTTTCAAGTGGAGCAGTCATGGGTATGTGCGTTGTCGGTCTTGGTGTTCTTGGAGTCTTTGGTCTCTTTATTGGTTTTAGTGAACTGATGGGCTCAACTCCTCAGCAGGCAACTAATATGTTGTTTGGTTTTGGTTTTGGTGCTTCTTCTATTGCGTTGTTTGCTCGTGTTGGTGGCGGTATTTATACAAAAGCAGCTGACGTTGGAGCGGATCTTGTTGGAAAAGTTGAAGCAGGAATTCCAGAGGATGATCCAAGAAACCCTGCGGTTATTGCTGATCAGGTCGGAGACAATGTCGGCGATGTTGCTGGTATGGGTGCTGATTTGTTCGAATCCTATGTCGACTCTTTGATTGCGACGATGGCTCTTGCAGCTATTGCAATGGCTGCTGTTTTAAAGGACGGTTCAATTACTCTTGGCCTTCTAGAGTTAACACCAGCGAATATGGAAGCTGCATTGTGGTTGCCTTTAGTTGTTGCTGCCCTTGGTATCTTCTCATCAATTCTTGGTGTTTTTATTGTTACTGCAGGTAAAGGTACTAACATCAATGGAGCATTGAGAAACTCGCTTTATGTATCTATGATTTTAACAGCAATCCTCTCAGGAGTTGCTACGTGGTTCTTTGTTGGTTCTATGGAGCCATTTTACGCTATGTTTGCAGGTCTTGTTGCAGGTATTATCATTGGTTTAGTGACTGAATATTATACTTCTGAAAAGCAAAAACCAGCTCAAAGTATTGCTGCTGCATCAGAAACAGGTTCTGCAACCGTTATCATTCAGGGTATGCAGGTTGGTATGATGAGCACAATTGTCCCAGTCTTAGCAGTTGTTGCTGCAATGCTTGTTGCTCATTATTTCGCTGGATTTTATGGTGTTGCAATTTCTGCTGTTGGTATGCTTAGTATTCTTGGTGTGTCTCTTGCAACAGATTGTTATGGTCCTGTAGCAGATAATGCTCAAGGAATCAGTGAGATGGCAGGTATGGGTAAAGAGGTTCGTGAGAGAACAGAACAACTTGATGCTGTTGGAAACACGACTGCAGCAATGGGCAAAGGTTTTGCTATTGGTTCTGCAGCAATTACTGCTCTTGCACTTATTTTTACCTTTATTACGACTGCTGATGCTCTTGGATATCCATTGTCTCTTGATTTAGCTGACCCTAACGTTATCTGTGGTGTTTTCATCGGTGCGATGCTTCCATTTGTCTTTACTGCTTTGACGATGGGCGCTGTTGGTCGTGCTGCAAAACAGATGGTTGAAGAAGTTAGAAGACAGTTCAAAGAACTTGGATTGTTGAAAAGCGATAAGAATAAGCCCGATTACAAGGGTTGTGTTGCAATCAGTACAAAACAGGCACTAAAAGAGATGATTCTACCAAGTGTTCTTGCTGTGATTTCACCAATTATTGTAGGTTTTGTCTTAAAGCCTGAAGGTCTTGGTGGTCTTCTTGCAGGATCTATTTCCACAGGATTTTTGCTTGCTGTGTTTTTGGCAAACTCTGGTGGTGCTTGGGATAATGCTAAAAAATATATCGAATCAGGTCAGTTCGGCGGTAAAGGCTCTGAGGCCCATAAGGCAACAGTCATTGGAGATACTGTTGGTGATCCTTGTAAGGATACCAGTGGTCCGGCATTAAACATCCTCATCAAGTTGATGTCGATTGTCTCTTTGGTGTTTTTGCCGCTCATCATTGCTCTTGTATAAGTGTAAGGTGGACTGAGAACATGACCTCATATAGCTTTGAAAACATTCAGATAGATATTGATGAGTCCAGATGTACTGGCTGTGAAGAATGTTTGATGGCATGTCCTGTTGATGTGTTCATAATCGAGCAGAAAAAGTCAAAGGCACAAAATATCTCTGAATGTATTGAGTGTATGGCTTGTGTGAATGTGTGTCCTGTTGATGCCATTTCACATAGTTCATGCTAATCCGATGAAGAGCTATAGTGGTCAAGAGTCCCCTTTTTTGAGGTGGCTCTTTTTTCCACTTTTTTTTTATATCTTGTTTCTATTAGGGGTTACTAATGTGTGAGGATGATTCTAGATTTGAACTGCGTTTTGTGAAGAGTTGGGACCTTGATGAAATAGTCGATCTCTATAAATCGGGAGGGTGGTGGAAGGATGAGTATGAAAAAAAAGGTCTTGTGTCTTTAATTGAGGGAAGTTTTCTCTTTGCAGTAATACTTGATACTCATTCTAAACGTGCTGTTGGCATGGGTCGATTGATTAGTGATGGAAGTTCTGATGGCTACATTCAGGATGTTGTTGTCCTGCAGGATTTGAGAGGAAAAGGACTTGGTAAAAAAATTATATCTTCTCTGGTTTCAGAAGCAAAGAAAAGAGGTCTTGAGTGGATTGGTTTGATTGGTGAGCCTAACACGCAAGGATTTTATGAAAAATTGGGTTTTGTTGTGATGAAGGATCATGTGCCCATGATTTTTAAAGGAGAAACGGAGAGGTAACTGTGGTTCTGTGTTCTTTAGAAGATTTTTCTAAAATAGATTTGGGAGAAAAAGAAAAATTTGAAGAGTTTTTTAAAAATTATCCTCCAAGGCATAGTGATGCTTCGTTTATGACGATGGTTACTTGGCATAAGTACATGCAATATTTTGTCTGTTGGTCAGAGGGTTTTCCATTCGTCCATACTAAAAAAAATGATGATCGTTTTTTTAGGATTCCATTTGGTTTAAAAGATCTTGAGTTAATTAAAAAAATGTTGGTGTTTGCTTCAAAAAATACTAATGAGTTTTCAATTGGTTTAGTCGATGAGGCACAAAAAAAATTTTTAGAATCTCACTTTAAGCATCTTGATTTTGTGAAGTGTCGGCAGTATTCTGATTATATTTACCGTGCTGAAGATCTTGTTTCATTAGAGGGTAAGTCCTATGCAAAAATTAGGAATCGTATGAATAAGTTTAGAAAAAATCATACCTATTCAGTTGAGATTATTTCTCAGGATGTTGTTGATGAAGTAATGGATTATCTTGATGAATGGTGCATTGTTCAGGATTGTGATGAAGATGAAGTCCTTCGTTTTGAAAAGCAGGCTTTAAAGTATTGTTTGAAATATTTTGAAACACTTGGAGTTTTTGGGATTTCCGTTCGTGTTGAAGGAAAAATTAAGGCTTTTTCTTTATGCGAATGGATTTCAGATTCTGAAGTGATTGTTCATTTTGAAAAAGGTGACCCAAAATTAGACGGTATTTATAAAGTTGTTAATTTTGAGACTGCTAAATATATCGTTGATAATGGCGGCATTTGGATTAATCGTGAATCTGATATGGGGGTTATCGGTCTTCGTAAAGCTAAGATGCGGTATCGACCTCATCATCTTGCAGATGTTTATATGATTACCAATAAAAGCATAAAAGATGAATTCAGCTTGTGAGTAAACTTCTTTAAAGTTCTCATGTTGTGGTGTTATGTGGTTTGGTTATGGTCGACATCTCTATGACTGTTGCAGGAGTTCATTTTAAACATCCTTTACTTTTGGCTTCTGGGGTGATGGATGAAGATGCAGGTTCCATGCTTCGCATGGTGAAGGGTGGTGCTGGTGGTGTAGTGACTAAGTCTATTGGTATGAATCCAAGATCTGGTCATACAAATCCAACTGTTGTTGAAGTTGAGGGTGGTTGGTTAAATGCTATGGGCCTTCCAAATCCTGGCATTGATGAGTATGTTGATGAGATTGCATCCTTTAAGAATCATTGTGATGTACCTGTTATAGGCAGCATTTTTGGGGCCGATGCTGAGCAGTTTTGCACTCTTGCAAAAAAAATGCAAGATGGAAATGTAGAAATGCTTGAGTTAAATGTGTCGTGTCCTCATGCAAAAGGTTTTGGTTTGCAGTTGGGCAGTGACCCTGAGTTAGTTGAAGAAATTGTATCTTCTGTGAAATCTTCTGTTTCGATTCCAGTTTTTGTAAAGCTCTCTCCAAATGTGACTGACATTGTAAAGATTGGTGCTGCTGCAGTTGATGGTGGTGCTGATGGCCTTGTTGCAATAAATACGGTGAAGGCGATGTCAATAAACGTTGATTTGATGGCTCCGGTGTTATCTAATGGTTTTGGTGGTCTGTGTGGACCAGCAATCCGCCCTATCGGTGTGCGTTGCATATATGAGCTCTATGATGCTCTTGATGTTCCTTTGATTGGAGTTGGCGGCATTTGCTCAGGCAACGATGTCCTTGAATATGTGATGGCAGGCGCCTCTCTTGTGCAGATAGGAAGCGGTATTGCAAATAGAGGAGTAGATATTTTTTCGTGTGTTTGTGATGAGATTGTTGAGTGGATGATGAAAAATAAGGTTGATTCTCTTTGTGATTTGGTGGGGGGTGCTCATCGATGAATATGCCAGTTGCATGTAAGATTTTATCTAAAGAGCAGGTTGGAAACGATCTTTATTCGATGATCTGTAGTTGGGGCGGAATAAAGCCATCCCCTGGCCAGTTTGTGATGGTGTGGATCGTTGGTAGTGATGAGATTCCAATGAGTGTTTCTTTAATTGAAGAGGGGCGCATTGGTTTTACGTTTCGTGTAGTTGGTGATGCGACAAAGGCTCTTTCACAGATGGGAGAGGGATCTTGTATTGGTCTTAGAGGCCCGTATGGTAATGGTTTTGACTGTTCAAAATATTCTAAGGTTTTGTTTGTCGGTGGGGGTACAGGCATTGCTTCAATTGTTGCGGCTGTTGAGTCTTTTGTTGGCGAGTCGGTTGTGGTAATTGGTGCTCGCTGCAAAGATCAACTAGTAGGTAAAAATCGTTTAGAATCGTCTGATGCAAAAGTAGTGATGTGTACTGATGATGGTTCATGTGGACAAAAGGCTTTTACCTCTGAGGTTGTAGAAAGGTTGTTGGATGATGAGTCTTTTGATTTAGTGGTGATGTGTGGTCCTGAAGCTATGATGAAAAAAATCTATGACTTGTGCAGGAAAAAAACTATTTGTGTTCAGGCAAGTCTTGAGCGTTTTATGAAATGTGCTGTTGGCCTTTGTGGTCAGTGTTGCATTGGTGAAGGTATGAGAGTCTGTGTTGATGGTCCAGTGTTTGATGAGTCGCAGTTGGCTTTGTTTGATGATTTTGGGGCGTTTTCGCGAGATGCTTCTGGAAAAAAAGTAAATCTTTGAACGGTTTTTTGGGGAGGTTTTGTGATGAAATCATATTTTGAAAGGCTGTGTTTTAAGACAGAGGGTGAAGGAGCAATTGTTGATGTTACTAGTCAGATTCAAGAGCTAATAAAAAAAAGTGGGATAGGTGAAGGCATGGTCTGTATGTCTTGTATTGGTTCTACTGGAAGTGTGACGACAATGGAGTTTGAGCCAGGTCTTTGTCAGGATTTTCCTAGATTTTTAGAGGATTTTGCTCCAAAAGAGAAACAGTATCTTCATCATGAGACATGGCACGATGACAATGGTCGATCTCATGTCAAAGCAAGTCTTCTTGGCCCAGGTATTGTTGTGCCGATTCATGAAAGCTCTGCTGTTTTGGGAACATGGCAGCAGATAGTGTTTATTGAGTTGGATACAAGACCCCGTAATCGCAATATTGCAGTCCAAATTCTTGGACTATGAGTTTTTTTGCATCTCTTTTTCGTGCGCGTTTGTGTGTGCGTTTGTTACGAAAGATTTATATGAATTTAGTTAAATACATTTGATGTGATAGATATATGTCTAAGGTAGGTAGTGTTTTTGTCATAGGTATGCTTTGTTTTGTTGCATGGTCCTGTGTTTTTTCTGTATCAGGTTATATCCCACAGACAACTGAAAAATCTAATGATGTTATCTTAATTGAGGCCGCTGTGTTAACGGGTTGTTCTCATTGTTGGCTTGCCCATGATGCATTACGTGAACTCTCAGATGAATCAAGTGTTGATTTTGTCTATGTGTCTATGGTTTGTGATCAAAGTACTCTTGCTACTGAACGGATGTATGATGATTACAATATTGGCCCGGTGCCTACTTCGTTTTTTGATGGTGGATTTGGCGTTGTGGAATCAAGCACTGCTTCTTCAGTTGACGCAGTAAAAAATGACTATTCAACTAAACTAACAGAAGCATCTTCTCGCACTCGTGCAGATGTTGACGTAAGCATTGATGCAACATGGCTTGGTGATTCTGAAATTGACATTGATGTTGTCGTCCAAAACGCCGAGGGCGCACAATATGATGGTCATCTTCGTGTCTATGTCGTTGAGGTCGTTTCTTCACAGGGTTGGCTTGATGTCCATGATATTCCTTATACTCACACCTTTTTAGATTATGCTTTTGATGTTGACCTCTCAGTTGATGGCTCTGGGTCATGGAGCGACTCTGTCATCTGGGATGGATTTGCAGATTTTCCAAATCTTGTTCAGCATAATGTAATGGTTGTTGCCGCAGTCTTTGATGATGAGGCTCATGCTCAATATGCATATCCTCCGGATTTGAATCCTTTTGATGCCTATTATGTTGATGCGGTTGACTCTATGCAGTTGATGAGCAATACTCCTCCAAATAAACCAACAATAACTGGCCCTTCATCTGGTGAGATGGAGGTTGAGTATTCCTTTGATGTATCAAGCACTGATCCGAATTCAGATGACCTCTACTATATTGTTGATTGGGATGATGGATCTGAATTAGAGACCTTTGGACCTTTTGAGTCTGGTGCTTCTGCAACACTATCACATACTTGGGAGAGCGCTGGTTCATTTGACATTCGTGTGATGGCTCATGATGAGTTTTTAGCACAAGGTGCTTGGTCAAATCCTTTGAGTTTTGAGATTGCCGGTCCAGAAATTGAGATTGGCTCTGTTTCAGGTGGTTTTGGTAAGCTTTCATTTGCTTTAGAAAATGTAGGCTCTGGCGTTGCTGAATCGGTTGATTGGTCTCTTGATCTTTCTGCAGGCCTTATGTTTGTTGATGGTTCTGCATCAGGCACTCTTCAATCACTTGGTGAGGCTGAAAGTATTGTAAGATCTTCAAATTTCATCTTAGGATTTGGTTCTGGTTCTGCGCATATTGAGGTATCAGGCCCATCAATTCCAACGGTTGAAAGCACACAGAGCTTTAGCATGCTGCTCTTTTTTATATCATAGAATTTTTTTTAGGCTTTTTTGAGCCTTCTTTTTTTCTTTTTTAGTATCTTTTAAGGATTCTTTATGAACTATTATATTAAACAAAACATTTAAGTATTGGTAAGAAGATAGATTTTTAGTGAATACTGGGGGATTTCCGGTTAAGCTTCCGCTTTACCTTTTCCCATACTACAAACGTAGGTGAATATTGATGAAAAGAAGCATAGGTATTTACGCAATAACGCTTGTTATTGCAGGGCTGTTGATTACAAGCGCTAGTGGTTTTAGTCTCTCTGAGGACGTCTCATCTAGCGTTAGTGTGAAAAAACTTGATTTAAAAGCACAAACACTTGAATTGACTGAGTGTCAGACTATGGATATGAAACCTTTGGCTCGTTCCCTTGACGGATCACCAGTCATCGAAGATGTTGGTGACCAGCTTCATCCATCTGTAGCTATGTTTGGAACAAGTCAGATGCTTGGTTTCCGTGATGATGACATTGGTCAGATTGTCTACTATTTCACTCCTGACGGTATTACATATGATGGTGGTATCTACTGGGAAACCAACGGAGACTACCCATACAATGATTACTGGAAAAATAACGGTGTCATTGGTACTTTTGTCTGTGACTACCTTGATTTGAATGGTGGTGCAACCTATCACATGGAAGCAGCTGATATGACAGATACTGAGACCTATACGTTGACGTATTGGGATTGGTCTGGCTATGGCTGGTCCAACATGATTGATGCCTGTTGTGCTGCTGCCACTAACGATTCTGACTGGTGGTGGGGTGTTAACTCCTTTGTGATGGACACTTCATATGGTGACTACGACATTGTCGCAGGTCCATTTATCCACTATCAGACTGCAGAAGATGGATATGCAACTATCAGCTGGTATGACTTCAGCAATGGTGCACACTGTGATGCAGATGTCGATATGGCTACCATGTACTCATACGCTATTTATGA
>Ga0207831_100215_pt1 | contig 27869 bp, 25 predicted proteins | sample TtanPargueraPR_7_FD_187741 | JGI IMG/M metagenome (GOLD analysis project Ga0207831, IMG submission 187741) | Aerobic enrichment media microbial communities from Bioluminiscent Bay, La Parguera, Puerto Rico - Tt and M1 (2) (SPAdes) | ecosystem: Environmental > Aquatic > Marine > Unclassified ...
TGGCAACCACCATGGGTCTGGAATCCATCTTTACGGCAAGCCTGCGGCACAGGCCGTCCACCATTTCCGCAAACCCGAAAACAAGCCCCTGATTCAGGCATTCGGCCGTGGTCTGCCCCCATCGCAAATTCTCATACGGCAATTTGAGATCAACAGACGGCAACTGCGCCGTGCCTCCGGCCAACGCCGAAACCGAGGAAAACACGCCGGGACAAATCAATCCGCCCATGAAGGCGTCGCCCACAATGCAGGCCAGCGTGGTCGCCGTGCCGAAATCCACCACGATGAGATTTTCATGGTCATACATTTCACGGGCGGCAAAAGCCGTCACCAGGATATCCGCGCCAGTCTGCTCAGGCCGCGCGTAATGGTTGGCGATCGGCAATTCCAAATCTTTTGGCACAAACACGGCCTCGCATTCCAGATAACGCTTGGTCATGTGTGCCAGCACCGGATTCAGCGGCGGCACCACGGAGGATATCACGCAAGCGTCCACATCACCGGGTTCCATGTTTTCCCGAGCCAGAATACGTTCCAGCTTCAATCCCCAATCATCGCCGGTGTTGGCAGGACGTGTAGGCAGGGTATAACTTTCCCCAAGCCCACGTTCATCGGCCAGACAAATCTTGGTATTGGTGTTGCCCACATCGAAAAACAGCACAAAACTCACGGCAGTCCTCCTTGATATGTCCGCGTTGCCTCCCCTTGTACGCAAAACCGGCCGGAAGGCAAGCAACGCTTTTTCATATTCCACACATGAATGGTTGAAAACGGCCCTGAAATGCCTGTATGGTGGCAAGGCAAATCCAGCAAGGAGCCGCTCATGAATCCAGCTTTACTCATCCCCGCGCCTTCGCCTATCCCCATCCACTGGGCATGGATAGACACGCTTCTGGTGCTGACGTTCACCGTCCACATATTGTTCATGAACACGGTGTTCGGCGGCGGAATCATCGCCCTCATGAACGCCAGCGGCAAAAATGAACCCGTTGCCCGAGATCTCTCACGCCTGCTCCCCTCCCAACTGGCCTTGACCATCAACTTCGGAGTTGCTCCCCTGCTTTTTCTGCAAAGCAATTACGGCCACTTCGACTATCCCGGATCCGTGGTCATGGGGGGCTGGTGGCTCGCGGTCATCGCCACGGTGCTCGCGGCATATTACGGACTGTACGTTTATGACTTCAAGTACGCTTCCATGCGGGCCGGAAAGCCGCTGATGCTGACTTTCGCCCTGCTGATGCTTTTCTATACGGCGTTTATGTTCTCCAACAACATGACCATCATGCTCCGCCCCGAGGCATGGCTACAGTATTTCACTGACAACAACGGCCTCGGACTGAACCTTGCCGATCCGACCCTGTATCCCCGCTTTCTGCATTTCATGGTGGGTGCGCTGGCTGTCGGCGGCCTGTTTCTGGCACTCGTGGGGCACAGGCGTGGCAAACAGCAACTCACGGACACAGGTATGCGCTGGCTGACAAGGGCGACCATTGTAAACCTGGGATTCGGCCTGTGGTTCCTGCTGTCCCTGCCGCAGAAAATCATGCTGCAATTCATGGGAGGCCATTGGCTCGCCACGGCAACGCTCATGACCGGCATCGCTCTGGGCGGGGTCGCCATCTGGGCCGGGAGCAGGAAAGCGGTTATTCCCGCAACCGCAGTGATCGTGCTCACCGTGCTGCTTATGGCTGTTTCCCGCCATTTTGTCCGCATGTTCTTTCTTGCCCCGCATTTTTCGGTCCGGGATATTCCGCAGCTCCCGGAATATTCGCCATTGCTCATGTTCCTGCTTTCCCTGGCAGTTGTGCTGGGTATCAGTGTCTGGATGATCGTCATCTTTCGCAAAGCCGAAGGGAGGGCCTAGGCAATGGAATATCCTGTCTGGCAACTGGCCCTGACCGGCGGTGGCTTCTGGGTTGCGCTCATTTCAACTCTGCACGTCTATGTGGCCCAGTTCGCAGTGGGCGGCGGATTGTACCTGACCCTTACGGAACGCTCGGCACGGCGCTCCGGTTCCGAAGAACTGTTGGCCCATGCCCGGGCGCACTCCAAATTTTTCCTGCTGTTGACCATGGTTTTTGGCGCGGTCACAGGCGTGGGCATCTGGTTTTCCATCGCGTTGACAGCTCCACAAGCCACAATCACCCTGATCCATACGTTCCTGTTCGCATGGGCAACGGAATGGTGCTTCTTTCTCGGGGAAATCGTGGCGCTGCTGGTGTATTTCTATGGATGGGAAAGGCTCACAGCGCGACAGCACATGACCGTAGGATGGTTCTATTTCTGTTTCGGCTGGCTTTCGTTATTCATGATCAACGGCATACTGGCCTTCATGCTCACTCCGGGAGACTGGCTGGAGACCGGCCGTTTCTGGGATGGTTTCTTCAATCCCACGTTCTGGCCACAACTGGTATTCCGCACATTCATCTGCGTCATGGCTGCCGGGCTGTTCGGGTTCGTAACGGCCTCACTCATGCGCATGGGAGACAGCCGCACCCGTCAGATGCGCAACTGTTCCCTGTGGACGGTCATCGGGCTTGCCGGCATGCTGCTTTCGGGCTGGTGGTATTATACAGCCCTGCCCCCGCAACAGGCCATGCTGGTCATGTTCAAGTCTGCCCGGGTAAGCAATTACCTGCATTGGTTCATGATGCTGGCTCCCATTACTCTTGTTGGCGGCGTATTGTTGGCATTCAAATTGCCGCGAAAACCGGCCTTTGCCCTGTCACTGGTAGTGCTGTTGTTGGGCCTTGGCTTGACCGGCTCCTTTGAGTTCATGCGCGAGGCGGCCCGCAAGCCCTATCTGATCTTCAACCACACCTATTCCAATTCCATGCTCAAGGCCGACGTTTCGACCATCAACGAAACCGGCATGTTGCAACAGGCCAAATGGATTCCGGACACCTTGCGCATCGTGACCGACGAAAACCGCGAACAGGCTGGACAATGGCTCTTCCAGCTGCAATGTGCCTCCTGCCACAGCCGTGGCGGCTTCATCAACGACATCCTGCCGCGATCGGCCAACTATACGCCGCAAGGCATGGATGCGTTTCTTTCCGGCATGGGCGACATGAATCCCTATATGCCGCCCTTTGCAGGCACGGCCGAAGAGCGGCAGGCGTTGGCCGTCTATCTGACGCAGACTCTCCATGGGCATAAACCGGTTACTTTCCCGAAGCCGGACCAGCTCGACCTGCACATCCCTCCCTTCAACACCCACAAAGACGAATATGTCTTATTGGCCTGGGCCAGGCAGGGGTTGCGCTTCATTTCCGATACAGGCACATGGACTCTGCAGCCGCCCGGCAGCACTTTGCGCGCGCAGCTTTTCCTGCGCGGCAGCCTCCCCGAAACCGCGGATGAACGCATCAAGGTGAGCTTTGCCGTGGACGGGCCGTACCCGCCCAAAGACCTGAGCGGCCCCATGCGCCGTATTGCGCCCGGCATTTACGAAGCGTCCAATATTCCGGCCATGCCGTACCGCACGGACAAATCCTTTGATCCGTATCCCACGTTCACAGTGACGGCGGTGGACCCGGAAACAGGGCAGGCCGTGGCCAGTACCAAGGCGGTCCTGCCCGCCTGCACGCGCATGGGCTGCATGAATTGCCATGGTGCGCAATGGAAGGACAAGGTCAACAAAGCCGGCATTGCCGACAATGTAGCCGACAACGTACTTGCCGTGCATGACCGTCGGTCCCGGACCAACCTTCAGGACAGGGCCGCCGCAGGGCAGGTGATCGATTGTCGTTCCTGCCACACGGCCAAGCAGGGACGCGACAACCGCGAGGCATTGAACCTTTCGGCGTCCATGCATGGTTTTCACGCTCCGTATCTTTCGAACATGGACTCGCGCGCTTGTGCGCTCTGCCATCCGGCCGGCCTGCAACGCGACCCACACAAAGACGCGGACATAGGATGCGTCAATTGCCACGGCAGCATGGAAAACCATGCCATAGCACTGCTCAAAGCCGAACAGACAGACAACAAGGACGTGGGGGAAGAGATGGGACGCATCACGCCCAGAGACATGGAACTGGAAGAAATCACCCCGCGTCGGCCATGGGAGCAGGAACCGGATTGTCTGACCTGCCATGAGGATTTTGGCGCGCCCGAATCCGACACAGCCTTCAATCAGTGGACGCCGGACGCAGCATCCCTTTATGGCGAACGAACGGACGAGACCGGAACCGTCATGTGCGCGGCATGTCACGGCAGTCCGCATGCCAGCTACCCGGCATTGGAAAATCCGGTCAGTCCGCTGCTCGACAACATCCAACCCGTTCAATACACGGGTGAGGCGCAAGTCATGGGAGCAAACGGTTCCTGCAAGGCTTGCCACATTGAAGCCATGGAAGACCCGGCACACCATTCGGGCATGGGGTTGGAGTAAGCAACGAAAAACCTGGGGAGGCTCCTTTTAAAAAAGGGGCCTCCCCAACCCCCTCCTCCAAAACTTTTTGGCGCTGAAGCCGACCTGAAAGACAAGTCGGCTTCAGTTATTTCCGGTATGGGGAATACGAGAAGCCATATTGCCGAAAAACAAATAAGACCAAAAGAATTACCCCTCCCCGTTCCACATTCGCAGAATGTGAAACAGAACAGGGTCAAGGGACGTGTCCCTTGCGGGTGCAGGGCAACATCCGTTCTGCCCGAAGGGCACAAAACGCTATTTATCGATTTTAAGCGCAGAACCGGGCTTGATAAATACATCCTGCTGCGGGAACGGAAACTCGACGCCATGCTCATGGAACGCATCCCAAACGTTTAACAGCACCTCGCTCCGCACATTGACCACACCCCTGTCGGAATCTCGTATCCAGATGCGTATCTGCAAATCAACGCTGGAGTCGCCAAATCCCACCAGCCGCGCCGCCGGAGCCGGAGACTTGAGTACACGGGGAACCGAAGCGGCAGCCTCTTCCATGAGCCGCATGGCAAGACGCACATCCGATTCATAGGCAATTCCCACAGGAATCTTGAGCCGCACGTTGCTGTCGCTATAGGTCCAGTTGATGACCTGATTGGTGATCAGATGCTCGTTGGGAATAAGATATTCCTTGCCGTCACGGGTCAAAACGGAAGCATAACGGGCCTGCAACGAACGGATGGTTCCGTAAACATCGCCAATCTCAATGGTGTCGCCGGGCTTGATGGAACGGTCCATGAGCAAAATGATGCCGGAAACCAGATTGGAAAAAATCTTTTGCAGCCCGAAGCCGATGCCCACACCAATCGCACCACTGAGCACGGCAAGGCTTGTGAGATCAATGCCCATGGAACTGATGGCCATAAGCAGAGCCGCGGCAAACAGGGAAAAACGAACGGCCTTGACCGAAAGAACCTGCAAGGAAGGTGAAAGCTCGGCTCCACGCATACGCTGTTCAAAGAACCGGGAGGCAATGGAAGCGGATTGCAGCAACACCACGGCCAACAGAACGCCCTTGATGATCAGCAGCAGGGAAATGCGCGAACCGCCCACACTCATGCTCACCGCATCCAGCGAATTGATGAGATCGTCGTACAATCCGATGATGTGCAGAGCCGCCCCGGTCCAGATGACGATGGAAAAAATTCGCGCCCAGAAACGGTTGGGCATGAGGCCGGACAAAAGGCGCACAATGACCCACGCTGTCGCCAGACGGGAGAACACGCTCAACAACACCACGGGCCGTTTGAAAGCGCCCAGCCCCAATTCGCCGGTGAGGCACAGCAGGGCAAAGACCAACGGTCCCACAAGAACGCACAGGGGGCGAACGATCGCGTGTAGCAACTCACCGCGCTTGCGGGCTTCAGCCGTCAGATGTTCCAGCCCCGGCCTGGAAATACGGTGGACCAACAACGCCACGCTCAAGGCGGTCATGGTCAATATCACTTCCAGAGCCGTATCCATGCTCAGAAGATGGACCTTGATCCATTGCAGGGCCGTTCCAAGCCACCCCGAGAGGCGGTTCATGTCGGTAAAGAAGTTCATGCTCTCCGGTTATCAGGCGTACAGGGCCAGATCAAGAGCCACGGCAAAAAACAACAAAACCGATATCACGCCGTTGAGCGTAAAAAAGGCCAGATTCACACGGCTCATGTCGTCTTCGGAGATAAGCCGGTGTTCCACCAGAAGAATGGCTCCTACCACCAGAGAGGCCACGACGTAGACAGGACCGAGCTTTGCCGCCCAGCCTGCCAGAACAAAGAAGACGGCGGTCACGAAATGGGAGAGCGTGGACATGCCCAGAGCCCCTTTCATGCCCAGCCGGGCAGGAATGGAATGAAGACCACGCTCACGATCGAACACACGGTCCTGACAGGCGTAAAGAATATCAAACCCGGCCACCCAGAACGTCACCCCGAAAAAAAGCAGGGCGGCCACAGGGCTCAGGACCGGTTCAATGCTCAACCAACCGGCCACTGGAGCAAGCCCCAGCACCGAGCCAAGCACGAAATGACACCATTTGGTGAATCGCTTGCAGAAAGAATAAAACGCGGACCAGACAAGGGCCACCGGAGAAAGAAACAGACACAGGGGGTTCATGAGCGCGCAGGCTCCCACGAAAATCACGGCCGTAACCACCAGAAAGCCCACAGTGAACCGTGGTGACAATTCGCCGGTGACGAGCGGCCGCCCCTGTGTACGCGGGTTCTCGCGGTCAATGTTCAAATCAGCCAGCCGATTGAAAGCCATGGCAAAGGAGCGCACAGCCACCATGGCCACGGTGAGCACCAGCAGCGGCCATAGACCGGGCCAGCCCCGGGCGGCCAAAAAAGCGCCGGCAAAGGCAAACGGCAGGGCAAAGATCGAATGCTCGATCTTGACCATACGGCAGATGAGAACAAGACTTTTGAGCATGGGTTATCCCTTCACGGCCTTGAGCATCAATTCGAAAACTTCCTGCTTGCTCAGATGGGAGCTGTCCACCAGCATGGCGTCCTCAGCAGCCTTGAGTGGAGCCACGGCCCGATTGCGGTCCTGCTTGTCCCGCCTGGCTATGGACTCTTCCAGTTCCTTGAGGTTGGCGGGCTTGCCCATATCCTTGAGCTGAAGGTAGCGCCGCCCGGCACGGACCTTTACGTCCGCGTCCAGAAAAAACTTGTGCGGGGCATCGGGAAAAATCACCGTGCCCATGTCGCGGCCTTCGGCCACCAAGGAAAAACGCGCTCCGAGATCCTGCTGCGCTTTTTTCAAAAACGTACGTACAGGTGTCAGCGTCGCCACGTTGGAAGCCCACATACCGACTTCCTCGGAACGAATTTCCTCACCCACCATGTTGCGGTTCAACCGCAAGCGGGTGTCGGCACCGGAACCTTCCAGGGCAAATTCTATCCAGCTCAGTTCCTCCTCGAGCCGGGCCAGTTCCCAATGCTGCACGCCCGAGCCGAGCCGCCAGGCAACGGAACGGAACATGGCTCCGGTGTCCAGATAGGCCAGTTCCAATTCAGCAGCCAGCATCTTGGCCATGGTGCTTTTGCCTACACCGGCAGGCCCGTCGATGGTCACGATCATGGGGTTACTCATTATCCAACACCTCGCCCAGAACCCGAATAAAGGTCTTGTTTTCCCTGTCCGTACCCACGTTGACGCGGATGGAACTTCCCAATCCGAAGCTGGCCAATGGCCGCACGATGATCCCCTTCTTCAACAGCTCCTTGAACAACTTCTGGGCCGGGGCAGGCGGCGTAAACATGAGGAAATTGGATTGGCTTGGCACCACTTCGCAGCCAAGCTTCTGCAATTCGTCGCGCAGATAGTCCCGCCCCCGCATGACGGTCTCCAAAGTGGCATTGTAAAAATCTTCGTCATGCAAGGCGGCAATGGCAGCCTCTTCAGCCAGCAGGTTCACGGTAAACGGTATGCGCGCCCGTTTGAGATAGTCCGCGATGAACCCGGGCATAACACCATAACCAACACGTAACCCGGCAAGGCCGTATGCCTTGGAGAAGGTGCGCAGCACCACAAGGTTGCTGAACTTGTCGAAGGCCTGCATAGGAGTATAGGCTTCGGGCGGCCACACGAAGTCAATGTAGGCTTCGTCTACCACCAGCAAACAGTTTTCCGGCAACACGCCTGCCAACACGGTTATGTCATCCACCGAGGCGGCCAGCCCCGTGGGATTGTCCGGGCTGGTAATGATGACCATGGCCGTCCTCTCGTTAACGGCCTCGGCCAGCGCATCAAGCGGCAAGGCATAATTGTCTCCGCGCGGCACTTCGCGATATTCCACGCCGCACAGCTTCGCCGTCAGCTTGTACATGCTGAAATTGTTGGAATAGCTCAGGATATTATCCATACCCGGACGACACTTCGTGCGGATAAGCATGTCGATGATCTCATCGGACCCGTTGCCGACAACAATGTGCCGTTCGTCAACGCCCAGCATATTGCCCAACTCGCTCGTGAGCCTGGGGCTATGGTTCTGAGGGTAGCGAAACGCGGACGCCGCATGGTTTGCGATGACCTTTTTCACCACGGGGGAGGCTCCCAGCGGATTCTCGTTGCTGGCCAACTTGATGACGTCGGTCAGTCCGTAAAGTTCCTTGATCTGCTCAATGGTCAGTCCGGGGGTATAGGATTCGAAATCCATTATCTCCGGGCGCATGGTGAATTCGCGCATTACTCCCTCGAAAGGCTAAAAAGTGGACAAAAAAGAACGGCCGGAGCCGTTCTTGTATAGTCTTTATTCCTGCCCGTAAAGGCGGGGCTTACTTGGGGCGGACGGTCAGCACCGGGCAATCCGCGCCCTTGACCACCTTTTCCGCCACGGAACCGAACAGGATACGGTCAATGCCGCGCCTGCCATGGGTTCCCATGACGATAAGGTCCGCCTTTTCATTGGTTGCCATATCCAGAACCTCCTCGGCGGGATAGCCGGTAACGACCACACCCGAGGCGTTCAGATCCTTGAAGTTTTCGGCCACAAACGCATTCATGGTCGTATCCGCACCGGAAACGATCTCTCCCACAAAGCTTTCAATGGAGCTGGGCGGCACGTGGAATCCCACGTACTGACTCAGCGAGGGGGCCACATATACGCACATGACGGCAGCGCCGGTACAATCAGCGATGGTCTTGGCATAATCCGCAACATGGGGACTGTACTCGGAAAAATCGATAGCGCAGAGAATCTTCTTGATATCAGCCATAAAAACCTCCTTCTAGATTCCGTTTCGTTAGTGTCGTCAGATTCCGAATTGAATAGGGGAATCCCACGTCTGCAGTGTACTCAAAGCCGACAACCGTAGACAAGGGTTTTCTGATGATTTATCCTGAACATGGACGAAACGGCCCGCAAACCCGGGCGGCAAATGTTTCCTCCTACTATTTTACAACAAAAAACAACAAAGTCAGTAGGTTCCGAACTCTAGATTTTTGGCAGACTCTTTGCATGATTTAGAGCAAACCACAGGATTGAGGAGTTGCTTATGGAAATCCGTCCTGACAAGATCGAGGGTGTTCGCCAAGACGAACAGCAATCGGCGAACAGGATCAAGCAGCCTCAGCAGGCTTTCGGAGACCTGCTTGATGCAGAGGTGACGAAGACTTCCGACCAGACCAAGGCCGCAAGTACTCTCACCCCGCCCATGGCTAACCCGCTGTTGCAGACCCAGGCTGTCAGCCAGGTTCAGGAAGTGGAATCCACGACGGAATCCACCACCAATCAGGTGGAAGGAGTTCTGGACAAATGGGATGAGTACGCCAGCCAGCTTGGTTCATCCGATCTCAAGCAGGCGTACGGCTCGCTCGAAACCATTTCCGACAGCGTTAGCCAGATCAAGGAACAGAATCCCGACATGGCCGAGTCCGACCCCGGCCTGAACCAGGTCGTCAACGAACTGGACGCCATGGCTACCACCGAGCGTTTCAAGTTCAACCGGGGCGACTACATCTAGCCCGCTGAAAAACAGATCGGCCCGGACTTTGGTCCGGGCCGCCCTCGTTCGCGTTCAAAAATTCCGCAACAACCGCCTGAGGCCGTCGCCGTCCATGGAGGCCACGATCTTTTCCACCAAGGCCGCGCCTCTCCTCTCCCGTGTCGAGAGATGTTCCCGCCCTGCCGGCCCGTCTTCCTTTGCCTTGTAATCTTCGACGACCAATCGGGCCACGCCCCGCGTGTACGAAGCCCATTGTAACAAAAGCACCGCATCCGCCAAAAGATGCACCAACCAACGCCCGAAACCGCGTCCGAGATAGGCCAACGCCACTTGGCGCACGGTTTCGCCTTCCGCATCTTCTTCGTCCTCGATAACCACTGCGGCACGGGAAGCCTGCATCATGATGCAGGGAAAAACAGCCAGAATTCCGATTCCCAATCCGAGCCAAAACAACACGGACCAGCTCCAGAATCCGAGCAAGGCGATCAATACGGCCGCCAAGCCCATGCCCCACGCGAGGCTCCACAAAAGATTGATTCCCATGTGCAGTTCATGCCACATGATGGAGTCCAGCTCGTACAGCCCGTCGTCCCCTTCCAATTCTTCGTCCAGCCGCCTGTCGTAAAAATAAACCTGTGACGAGCCAAAGGGAAAACGATTCAGGCCGAATCGCTCCGTAAACCACTGGTGCACGGCCTCCAGCAGGGCGGCACGTTCAAAGTCTTCCATCAATCGCTCCCGCCAGCCCCGGACTGAACAGTAAGCAGCGGTGTATATGCGGGGCCGTCAGCCCCGAGATCGCTCTGCCAGAGCACGAACCGGTCCACGATGAACGGTTCCCATTCATCCGTGCGCACCATGCCCCGCAACGCGTTCCAATCGTCTCCTTCGTCCTGCCGGACCCGTCCCAGCGTAAGATGCGGAGTGAGCCTGCCACCGGGCAAAGCAAACCCCAATGGCTCAAGGGCTGTGCTGACTGCCCTGCCCAAAACGCCAAATTCGCGCCGACCACATTCCATGCCCAGCCAGATGGTGCGCATGTTCCGCCGGCTAACGAAAAAACCGGCCTCGCCAGCCCGCAGTTCAAACGGTTCGAAACGCACGGACTCAAGCGCTTTCCTCACTTGCGGTACCTGCCCGGAGTCCACATTGCCCAGAAAACGCAAGGTCAGGTGCGAGATCTCCGGACGAACCCAGGCAACCCTTGAACGCAAGGTCGGGCGCAGGGAATCCTGCAACCGGGCCACACGCTCCTGCCATGAATCCGGTGCAGCAATTCCTGCAAACAAACGAATTGTTTTTTCATCCATAAATTAATCCCTGCCCAGCATGAATATCCCGTAAGACGCCAAAAGGTTGGGCAAAAACGTCACGGTCTTGCCCCGGTCATCATAATGATGGTTTCCTATGGCGACCTCCCGTAAAACCGGAACCCCCAAATCCCGGCAAAACCGCTTGAAATCCGCAATGGGCACCACCCGGATATTGGGCGTATCGTGCCACTCATAGGGCAATTCCCGCGATACGGGTGCACGGCCGCGCAGCAAAAACTGCAAGCGGTGTTTCCAGTAACTGAAATTCGGAAACGACACGATGCACCGCCTGCCCACGCGCAGCATCTCGCGAATCAGGGACGATGGATCAATAACCTGCTGCAACGTCTGGGAAAGTACCACATAGTCAAAAGCGAGGTCCGGGTAATCGCGCACCTCTTCGTAAATATCCCCATGGATCACGGACAGCCCCTTGGCAATGGCCTGCCCGGCCTTGGCCTCGTTCTGTTCGATGCCGGTTCCGCGCACATTCTTCTCACGAGTCAACTTTTCCAGCAGCACGCCCTGACTGCAACCAAGGTCCAGCACACGGGATTCCGGCTCGATCCACGAAGCGATAACCTGAAGATCAAAGCGCATGGCCGCCCCTCCCTGCACCTCCGTTTTCCATTTCTTTTTTCAGCTCCCGTTCCATGCGCTCCAGAAAACCGCTGATGAGGTTGTCCAGACGTTCATTGGGCAACAGGAACGCGTCATGCCCCCAAGGGGCTTCAATTTCGCAAAAGCTCACATCAAGCCCGTTCTTTTTCATGGCCTGTACCATGGCCTTGGACTGATAGGTGGGATAAAGCCAATCCGAGGTGAAAGAAGTCACCAGATACCGGGCGCTGGCCCGGGCAAACGCGCCCACCAACGAGCCGTCGCCCCATTCCTTTTCCAGATTGAAATAGTCGGCGGCCTTGGTCAGGTAGAGAAAGGAGTTTGCGTCGAATCGCTCAACAAACTTGTTGCCCTGATAGCGCAAATAACTTTCCACCTGAAAATCCGCCTCAAAATTGAAAGAGAGATCGCAACGCTCCTGAAGTCGGCGGTCGAACTTCTGGCGCATGGATTCGTCGGAAAGATAGGTGATATGCCCGATCATACGGGCCACGGCCAACCCGTGTTCCGGCCGGGCGCCGTCATAATAGTGCCCCCCGCTCCATTGCGGGTCGGCCATGATCGCCTGCCGGGCAACCTCGTTAAAGGCGATGGCCTGCGCCGAATGTTTGGACGTGGTGGCCAACGGAATGGCCGAAAACACGAAATCCGGATAACGCACGGACCATTCCAATACCTGCATGCCGCCAACGGACCCGCCAACAGCGGACAAAAGTCGTTCCACGCCAAGATGTTCCAGTAACCGCCGCTGCACCCGAACCATGTCGCCTATGGTCAACACGGGGAAATCCGAGCCAAACGGCTTGCCTGTTTCCGGATTAACGCTCGCCGGTCCGGTAGACCCCATGCAGCCACCCAACACATTGGAGCAGATCACGAAATAACGGTCCGTATCCAACGGTTTTCCCGGTCCGATCATGATGTCCCACCAGCCGGGCTTGGCATCGTCATCCGAGTAATGTCCGGCTGCATGGCAATCCCCGGTCAGGGCATGCAACACCAGAACGGCGTTGGATTTGTCCTCATTCAGGGAACCGTAGGTTTCGTAGGCCACCCGAATTGGTGCGAGCCGTTGGCCGCAGGCGACCTCCAGCCCCTGTTCCATAACGTATTCCTGCCGCTGTACGCGCTCCACGGAAGCCCCGCGCGGTTCGGCATTTACATATTCACTCATGTCTCTGGTGATACGGCAGGGCGCGCCAGCGGTCAACAACACCCTCCACACGGACGTTTCAAAGCGCCGCAAAATTGTAACCGGTCCGCGATTCTCTTCACATGGGCCTGCATTAAACCCATTGCAGTCAAAAACCATTGCCCAAGGGGTACCGCCATGACCGAATCCCAGAAGATTGAACTCAGGACTCACCTGACCAACGAATTGGCTTCGCTGAACGGCGCAGACGCAGCCGCCATTGAAATGGAATACACTGCGGACGACATCGACTACGCCTCCCAAATCACTCAACGCAACCTGCAACTGGCTCTGGCCGAACGCGCTTCCAGCAAATACGCACAGCTGGAAGTAGCGCTCAAACGTCTCAATTCCCCGGACTACGGCGAATGCGAAGAGTGCGGCGAGCCCATCGGAATAGCCCGGCTCAAGGCCAATCCTTCGGCCCGCCTCTGCGTATGCTGCCAGGAAGAACAGGACACCGGCTTTGGAGCGTGCGCGTAATGCTTTTGGAAAAGGAACTCACGGGCGGGAAATGGCTTCGGGCCGACCTGCATGTCCACTCGAAGCATTCCACCCGCCCCTCGCAATGGATTCTCCAGAAAATCGGCTGCCCGGAAAGTTTTACCGAGCCGCTGGAACTCTATGACATCGCCAAGTCCAAGGGCATGGACCTGGTTACCATTTCCGACCACAACACCATCAACGGCGCATTGGAAATAGCACACTTGCCCGACACGTTCGTGAGCGAAGAAATAACCACCTACTTCCCCCACGACGGCTGCAAGCTGCACGTGCTGGCCTGGAACATCACCGAGCAACAGCACGAAGACTTCCAGAAACTGCGGGAAAACGTGTTTGAATTGGTGCCCTATCTCAATGAACAGGGCATCACCCACGCGCTTGCCCACCCGTTGTTTGCGGTCAACGATCGTCTTACGCCCGAGCATTTCGAACAGGCCCTGCTCATGTTTCGCATCGTGGAGGCCAACGGCACACGCGATGCGCGCCAGAACGAAGCACTGGCCGCCATTGTCAAAAGCCTCACGCCACACACCATAGAACGGCTGGCAGAAAAGCATGATATGGAACCAGTGGGCACGGAACCGTGGAAAAAGGTACTGGTGGGAGGGTCCGACGATCATAGTTCCCTGAATATTGCCCGCATCCACACCACGTTCCAGGGAGAAAGAAAAGTCTCCAGCCTGTTGGGAGCGTTGCAAAACGGGAATTGCAAACCGTCCGGGACTCCGGCCACGCCCGGAACCATGGCCCACAACCTGTACGGCATCGCCTACCAGTTCTACACCAGTCGAACCACAATGAGCCACGCGGCCAGCGAACACGTATGCATCCGCTTTGCGGACAACGTGCTCAATCCTCCACGCCCCAAGCCATCCTCAAACATCGTCAATCGCTTCATGCGGCTTATCGGGCGCGGCAAGGCCGCCCTGCATTCTTCCATGGGCGGCGATTCGGTGCGCGACGTCATGCTGCGGGAAGCTGCGGAAATCATTTCCACGGACCCGGCGCTGCACGCTTTGGCCCAGGGCGAAAGCCACTCCCCAGAAACGCTGGAAAAGGAACTTTCCCGTTTCATTTCCAAAGCCACCAACCGGGTGCTGGCTCAATTTGCGGACCGGACCCTGACCAGCATCATGGGTGCCAACATCTTCGACATCTTTCACTCCATAGGCTCGGCAGGTTCGTTGTATGCCCTGCTGGCCCCCTACTTTGTCGGCTATGATCTTTTTTCCAGTGAACGCGAATTCTGCATGGATTGCGCCAGACGCTTCAACGTGCGGATGGATCCCCCAACGCTCGAAGGAGAGCGCAAGGGCTTGCGTATGGCGCATTTCACGGACACCTTCGACGAAGTCAACGGGGTGGCCAAGACCATCAGGCAGCAGCTGGAGCTGGTGGACCGCCACGACAAGACCATGGTCGCCATTACCTGCGGTTCGGCCTGCGACCTTCCCGGTCAAAAGGATTTTGAACCCGTGGGACGGTTTACGCTCTCGGAATACAAGGAACTTTCCCTGTGTTACCCACCGTTCCTGGACATGCTTGAATATTGTTTTGAACAGAAGTTCGATTGCATACTGGCAGCCACTCCCGGCCCGGTGGGGCTTGCGGCGCTGGCCATTGCCCGTATACTCAAGCTGCCCTTCCACGGCACGTACCATACGGCCTTTCCCCAGTATGTCCGGGCTTTTACTGAAGACACCACACTGGAAGACGGCTGCTGGCGCTACATGACATGGTTCTACAACCAGATGCAGGTTATCTATGCGCCATCCGAAGCCACCAAATTCGAACTCTCGGACCGGGGCATTGATCCGGGCAAGATCATCACTTACCCGCGCGGCGTGGACGTGGAACGCTTCCATCCCTCCAAACGCAACGGCTTCTTCAAGGAGTTCAATGTGACCGGCGGCCGCAAACTGCTCTACGTGGGCCGGGTTTCCTTGGAAAAAGGCCTCGATCATCTGGCCGCGGCCTATAAGGTTCTTAACCGCATGCGGCCTGAGGTTACCCTTGTGGTGGTCGGTGACGGCCCCTATCTGGAGCAAATGAAACGGGAACTGCGGAGCACCAAGGCAGTGTTCACGGGCGTGTTGTCCGGGGACAGGCTCGCATCGGCCTACGCCAGTTCGGATATTTTCGTCTTCCCGTCGGCCACGGATACCTTCGGCAACGTGGTGCTGGAAGCACAGGCGTCAGGCTTGCCCTGCATTGTCACGGATCAGGGCGGACCGTGCGAAAACGTGGTGGGAAACGAAACGGGGTTGATCATTCCTGCAGACAATCCCAACGCCATGGTCCGCGCCATATTGCATCTCGTGGATTCCCCGGAGCGTCTGTCCTACATGAGCGCCAAGGCCCGATCGGCCGTAGAATCCCGGACATTTGATGCCACCTTTCTGAAAACGTGGGAACTCTACAACGACCGCTTGCGCAGTGCATGAAAAATGCTCCCGCAGCCAAAAACTGCGGGAGCATACTTGTAAGGATTCTATGGCATGAAGGCGAGTCTGCAAAGAGTCACCTCCCCTTCATGACGCTGTGCAGTTACTTGAACTGGGCCAGAGCTTCATCAAGAGCCTGTATGTAAACCATGGTATCCACGGCCACAGCCACGAAAACAGCTCCCCAATCCATGCACTTGCGCGCCATGTCCGGGTCAACGGCCAGTGTTCCGGCCGCCTTGCCCGTTTCCCGCACCCGTCGGATGCAATGCTCAATGGCTTCCTGAACTTCGGGATGTCCCGCGTCATCGGGATGTCCCATGGACGCGGAAAGATCAGCCGGGCCGATGAAGACACCGTCCACGCCGTCTACCGCGATAATCTCGTCCAGGTTGTTCAAGGCCTCCCGACTTTCGACCTGCACCAGAAGGCAGATATCCTCTTCGGCATGCGCCATGTAGTCGGGGACTCGTCCCCAACGGGAAGCACGGGCAATACTCGCCCCAACACCCCGCTTGCCCACCGGAGGATACCGTAGGGCCTCTACCACGCGCTTGGCGTCTTCGGCCGTATCCACCATAGGCACCAACACGGTTTGTGCCCCGATGTCGAGCACCTGCTTGAGCAGGGCGGTATCCCCTTCCAAAGGCCGAACCACGGGATGGGCCTTATACGGGGCAACAGCCTGAAGTTGTTCCAGCATCGTCTGGATCGTATTCGGCGCATGTTCGCCATCAATGAGCAGCCAGTCGTAATCGGACGTAGCCGCCATTTCAGCCATGTAGGAAGATCCTGTGCTCAACCACAGACCGATCTGCACTTCTCCCCTGGCGATGGCTTCCTTGAAACTATTTCTTTGTCTCATTGTCTTACTCTGTTCGTTGTTGATGAGCTGGATCAGGCTTTGGCGTAAACGACTTCGGTTTTTTCCTTTTTGCGCAGCAGCAGGATCGCAATGGAACCGGCCACCGTGATGACGGAAAGCGTCACCAGACCGGCCAGATGGTTGCCAAAGAATATGTCAGCCTGCGCCTTGATGTTCGGAGCAAGGAATCCGCCGAACGCACCGAACATGTTGGTGAAACCGATTCCCGCGGCCAAAGCGGCTCCGGACAGCAGGCTTGTGGGCATGGTCCAGAATACCGGCTGCACGGCGATAAAACCGGCAGCGGCAAAGCACAGGGCTATGATAGCCACCAGCGGGCTGGCAAACGCCGAAACCCCGATGCCGATGCCGGCCACGAGCAATGTCACGGCAGCCGTGACCCTGCGCTCGCCGATACGGTCGGAGTAGCGGGGGATATAGTACGTGCCGAACAGTGCGGCAACCCAGGGAATTGCCGTCACCAGGGATGCGGTAAATCCGACATTGGTTCCCAGAAGCGCAGCCACCTGCGACGGCAGATAGAACACCAGACCATACACGCTGATCTGAATGATCATATACACGATGGCCAAATGCCAGACTGTCCAGTTACGGATGGCATCGCTGATTTTCGAAGTGGATTTGACGCTTTCCTCGGCTTTGAGCGTGGATGTCAGCAAACTACGCTCTTCCGGGGAGAGGAACCGGGCTTCTTCCGGGGAGTTGTCCAGATACATGAAGGTAGCCCCACCTGCCAGCAAGGCCAGAGCACCTTCGATGATGAACATCCAGTACCAGCCGGGATGACCGAGGAAACCGTGCATCTCAAGCAGGGCTCCCGACAAAGGCGATCCCAGAGTGAGCGCAAGCGGCGCGCCCATGTAGAAAAGGCCCATGATACCGGCCCGACTTTTCTGCGGGAACCACTGGGAGGTAAGGTAAATCATTCCCGGAAAGAAACCGGCCTCGGCAGCGCCGAGCAGGCTGCGGACAAGCAGGAATTTCCATTCCGTATCCGCGTATCCCATGGAGGCGGAAAGCACGCCCCAAACCAGCGTGGTGCCGCCTATCCAGGCACGGGCACCGAACTTGCGCATGAGAAGGTTCGCAGGAACGCCAAGAAAGGCGTAAGCCACAAAGAATATTCCGGCACCAAGCGCAAAGGCTCCGTCTCCCAAACCGGTATCCATCTGGTAGGACACCTTGGCGAACCCGATGTTCGCCCTGTCGAGAAAGGCCAGAATATACAACATCAGCATGAAGGGAATAAGGCGCAGGCGCGTCTTGTTGACAACCTGCTCGATGTTTGTTGACATATGTTTCTCCTGTTACGATATGCAGTATCAGCTATAGGGAGAATGGGCTGCCGGGCTGCCACCTGGTGGCCCATGTTCGTTGCAGGGAGCGACTCCCCGCCACGACCCTCAGTATGGTTTCGGCCTAGTGCTGGTAAGGGCGAACGATATCGCAATCCCGGTTCAACTCCACACCAAAGCCCGGCCTATCAAGTGTTTCCTTGCTGATGCGTCCGTTCTCGGGAACAGGCTCATTGAGCAGCAGCGGATGGAATTGCGGGCGCACTTCCAGACAATCGGGACTGGTCATCAGGTATTCGCTGAACGGCGTATTGGTGAAAGTAATAACCGCATGATGCGAATAAACCGAAGAGCCATGCGGCACCACGAGCTGGCCGTGAGACTTGGCGATAGCCGCGATCTCGGTCAGGGTGGTCAGGCCGCCGCACCAACCCACGTCAGGCTGCATGATATCCACGCCGGTTTCGGAAAGTGTGGCAAAGGACTGAATGGTACCGTGGTGTTCGCCGGTGGTAACCATCATCCCTGCGGGAGCGTTGCGTTTGAGTTCGCGGTAGCTGTCGTACTGCTGCGGAGGGAAGCATTCTTCAATCCACTTCAGATTGTACGGTGCGCAGGCATGGGCGAGCTTGATGGCGTAGTTCACGTCCTGACTCATCCAGCAATCCAGCATCAGCCAGAAATCCGGTCCGCACTTTTCACGGTATTCGGCAACCATGGCCGCATCTTTGCGAATACCTTCGTCACCATCATGCGGTCCCCAGTGGGTAGGCATTTTACCACCGACAAAACCCATTTCCTTGGCTGCATCCGGCCTTGCGCCCGTGGCATAAAAACGAATCTCGTCACGCACGGCGCCACCCAGCAGCTTGAAGACGGGCATGTCGAGTACCTTGCCGTAAAGATCCCAAAGGGCCAGATCCACGCAGGAAATGGTGTTCATGACGATGCCGCCGGAGCCGGCATAGTACATGGTCGCGTTAATCATCTGGTCATGGATAAGCTTGATGTCGCTGACACAACGACCTTCAATAAAGCGATTCAGGTGATTTTCAACGATGAAGCAGCCCATTTCGCCACCCGTTGAAATGGCAAAACCGGTCACGCCGTTATCGGCCTCGACTTCAACGATGAGCGTTCCCAACACGTTGATGCCGAAAGACTGTCGGGATTGTTCATATTTTTCGTACTTGCTCATGGGAGTGGCGATGTGATCGTCAATCCAGTGTCCTCCAGCCTGATCATGGTAGTCGCCGCCTCCACCGGCCGCTTTGGCCGTGGCGCCACCACAATAGTAGGCTCTGATCTCTTTGATCTTCGGCAAATTCATTGTTGCTCCTTCTGGTTAGAGTTTGATGTTCCGGCCTGGCGGAGGAACAGGAGCACGCACTATACGCGACCTAACGTTCCTTCCAGCCAAGATCCTTTGAAATATCACAGGCGCAGGCCATGACCTGATCCGCCAATGCCTGAACCGCGCCATCCTTGACCTGCATGGAGGTGCCAACCACGGAAATGGCACCTGCCACCTCTCCACGGGCATCAAAAACGGGCGTGGCCACACAGCGGACAGCCGGTTCGTCCTCGCCGTTGTCAAAACCCCACCCCTGTTGCCGTATTTTCCTCAGTTCCTCGGCAAGGGCTTCCGGGGTCATGATGGATGTCGGCGTAACAGGCTTGAAGACGGTAGAGGCGATGACAGCCTCGCGCACAGATTCCGGCTGCCACGCCAACAGACATTTGCCCAGAGCGGAACGATGCAGGGACAAACGTTTGCCCACATAGGACCGAACACTGATGGACCCCTGGGATTCTATTTTCAGGATGTAATAGGCGGAATCACCGTCGAAAATACCGAAATGGCACAACAGGCCGGTGCGTTCCATGAGAGCTTCAAGATGAGGACGGGAGGTTTCCCGAATATCCAGTTGAGCGGAAGCCCGTTCCCCCAGGGCAATGAGGCGCACCCAAAGCCGGTAGTGCCCCCGTTCATCCTGCGAGATCAGCCCCAAAACCTGCAACTCCTTGAGAAGCAAGTATGCCGTGCTTTTGGGGATACCCGTTTGTTCAATAAGTTTCGATGCCGGAGCCGCTCCGTGATCGGCAAGCTGCTCCAGAATTTCCACGGCCCTTTGCAATGTAGACATTTTACTTTTTTCCAAAATATTGGACTCCATTCCTGAATGTTGAACAAAAACTATTCCTCAAATAAAAACCTGTCAAGAAGCAAAGCCGATACACCTCTCATAGACAACAAAAAAAGCCCTGCCTCTTGCGAGACAGGGCTTTTCATTCCGTTCAAAACACTACATTCTGGTGATCAATCCATAATTTTTCTTGCCTTTGCGAATCACCAGAACCTCTGCGCCGATGAAATCGGAATCAGCAAGAGCCTGTCCGTCCTCGACGCGGTCGCCATTGACGTATACGCCGCCGGCCTTGATATCCTTACGGGCCTGGCCCTTGGATTTGCAAAGATTCAGGTCCACGAGAGCCTGTGCCAGCTCCGGCAGTTCCGCATCCTTACCATAGTTGAACGCCGGGGCAGAATCCAGTGCGGAACGCAGTGTGGCCGGGTCCACGGCTTTAAAGTCGCCCTTTCCGAACAGGGCTTCAGTTGCAGCCAGAACCCGCTCCAGCTCGCGCTTGCCGTGGATCATTTCCGTGACCTCGGCGGCCAGCCGTTTCTGGGCCTCGCGCAAGTGGGGACGCTCTTCGATGGCGGTTTCCATTTCCGCAATCTCTTCCTGCGTCATGAAGGTAAAGTACTTCATGAATTTGATTACATCGCGGTCGTCCGTATTGATCCAGAACTGGTAAAAGGTATAGGGCGAAGTGATCTCGGGGTTCAGGAAAATGGCCCCTTTTTCGCTTTTGCCGAACTTCTTGCCCGCAGCGGTCGTAATGAGCGGGAAGGTCATGGCAAAGCCCTCTTCCGGGGCTCCCTCCGACGCTGTCTTGCGGCGAATGAACTCGCAGCCCGAGGTGATGTTGCCCCACTGATCGCCGCCGCCGATCTGCAACCGTGTGCCCCGGTTTTTGTACAGGTGATAAAAATCGTATCCCTGCAGGATCATATAGCTGAATTCGGTATAGGAAATTCCCACGTCATCACGATCAATGCGCCCCTTGACCGATTCCTTTTGCAGCATCCAGTTCACGGTGTAGAACTTGCCCACATCCCGCAACAACTGGATGGCGGTCATGTCCTTGGTCCAGTCGTAGTTGTTGACCACATCAGGGCGCTCGCCCGTGACACGCTCAAAAAAGTGACGCACCTGTGAAACAATCTTGGCGGTCCGTTCTTCCAAAGCACCACGGGAGGAAAGATCACGTTCCTTGTCCTTGCCGCTGGGGTCGCCGATCATGCCGGTGGCTCCGCCCATCAACACAATAGGATTGTGCCCGGCACGTTTCATGCGAGCCAGACAGAGCAAGGGGACAAGATTGCCCACGTGCAGGCTTTCGGCCGTGGGGTCGAAGCCACAATACATGCTGGCACCAGGCGTGCCGAGATATTCGTGTACCTTTTCCTCGTCGGAAACCTGATTTACGAGCCCTCGCCACTGCAGTTCGTCAAAAATATTCATATGCTCCTCTATTAGTCGGTATTATGCTGTGTGCATACTCCAGACGGAAATGGATTCCGCCTTCCCGGACGATTCATCTAAGTCAAAAATCGCCCCTTGTAAAATACTGGGACCGGACGCAATACGAAACTGTTGCGGCAATCCGGTTACAAACCTGCGGATGATGGGGCCGGGGGCCATTCCCAGGCAGGAATTACGGGGGCCGCACATGCCCAGGTCAGTAACATAGGCCATCCCCTGCGGAAAAACATGGGCGTCGTTGGTCTGCACATGGGTGTGGGTTCCAAGAAGTGCGGACACGTTGCCGTCCGCCATCCACGCCAGCGCAAGCTTTTCGCTGGTAGCCTCGGCATGAAAATCCACGATGCGTATGCGCACATTTTCCGGGATCTCTTTCAGAATCCGCTCAAGAGCGGCAAAGGGGCAATCAATGGGGCTCATATACGTACGCCCCTGCAAATTGATCAACGCCACAGGCGGAAACCCCTCAAATTCAAATACGGCCCAGCCTCGGCCAGCGGCGTTTCCGGGGTAGTTGGCAGGCCGCAGGAGCTTGCCGTTCTCCAGCACGGGAATGATATCTCGAAATTTCCAGATGTGATTGCCGGAGGTCATGGCGTCCACACCGCCCCCAAACAGCTCCCGGCTGGACTTGGCAGAGAGTCCGAGTCCTCCCGAAGCGTTTTCGCCATTGGCCAGCACCAGATCGATGCCCTTTTTCTTGCGCACATCGGCCAGATTGCGCTTTACCGCTACACGGCCGGGGCGGCCAACGATATCGCCGAGAAAAAGAATTCGCACGAAAACTCCCTTGCGTGACCACTGGACACGCATTCGATATTCCTGCCTGGAAAACCTCGAATCAGATTCGCTGAAAAACGGTGGGAGCGACCGAACGTAACGGCAGCTTCATGCCCGAGAGGCTTTCGGAATGGCCGATGAACAGAAATCCGCCCACGGCCAAATGGTTGCAGAACTTGGTGAACAGAACCTCCTGTGTCGGCCGGTCAAAATAAATGACGACGTTTCGGCAGAAAAGGATGTCCGGACTGAAATTCAGCTTGAAATCATCCATGAAATTCAGCTGGCTGAATTGAACATGCGAACGAATGGTCTGGTTCATCTTCATCAGCCGTTTTGCCGGATTCTTGCTCTTGAGCAGATACTTCTTGCGCATACCTTGGGGAATTTCTTCCAGCTTGTCCATGGAATACACCGCGCGCATGGCCTTTTGCAGAATATCGCGCGATATGTCGGTGGCCTGAATGGAAAAACGGAAACCGGGGTGCCGTTCCGCAAATTCCGAAAAAACCATAGCCAACGTGTAAGGCTCTTCACCGCTTGAGCACCCTGCGCTCCAGATTTTGACGTCTCGCCCACTGCCGGTGTTCCGCCAGACTTCCGGCAGCACGATGTTGTTCAGGATGTCGTAATGCTTTGGCTCGCGGAAGAAATGCGTGGTATTGGTTGTGACCACGTCCACAAGGTGCTGGCGTTCGTTCTGCTGCCCTTCGGGGCTGAACACGTATTCGCAATATTCTTCGTATGACTCGAATCCCAACACCCGCAAGCGTTTCTGGAACCGCGACTGAAGCAGCACCTTTTTGCTGGGCGGCATCTTGATGCCGAACTCGGAATGAATGAGCGAGCTGAAACGCTGAAATTCCGCATCGCCCATTTCGGCCTTAAACAGGGTCATGTTCCTGGACATAAGGTCTTTGTCTCCGCAATCCGCTCCGGGGTCGGTTGTCTCCTTGCCGGACCGGGCAACTTGCCCAACCGGCCCTGACACTTTGTTATGCTTGAACATAGATATTGCCTCAGAGTGAAAACAAATTCAAAGATATTCTTTTGCGCTTATGGTGATAATAATGCCTCTAATAAAAAGAAAACGGCCCGACCCGCAATAGCGGACCGGACCGTCAGGATATACATCAGGCCCGAAGTTACTTGGCGTAACTCACGGATCGCTTCTCTCGGATGACCATAACCCTAATCTGGCCGGGATAGGTCATATTGTTTTCGATCTTTTTAGCGATGTCCTTGCAAAGCATGTAGGTGCTTTCGTCATTGACCTTGTCCGCATCGACCATGACGCGAATTTCGCGACCGGCCTGAATGGCGTAAGCCTTGGACACACCATTGAATCCGGTAGCCAGCCCTTCCAGCTCCTCCAGACGCTTTACGTAGTTTTCCAACAGTTCCTTGCGTGCACCGGGGCGAGCGCCGGACAAGCTGTCGGCCGCCTGAACAAGGTTGGCAAGGATGGTTTCCGGTGCCACATCCTCGTGGTGGGCGGCAATGGCGTGAACAATAGCTTTGTGTTCGCCATGTTTCTTGGCCAGATCCGCGCCGATCATGGCGTGCGGACCTTCAATCTCGTGGTCCACGGCCTTGCCGATGTCATGCAGCAATCCTGCACGCTTGGCTTCTTTTTCGTCCAGCCCCAGTTCAGCGGCCATGACGCCACAGAGGAAAGCGACCTCCATGCTGTGTTGCAGCACGTTCTGGGAAAAACTGGTGCGGTAATGCAGCTGACCGAGCAGTTTGACGATATCCGGATGGATTCCGTGGACACCAACGTCGAAAGTGGCCTGCTCACCGGCCTCACGCAGCTTCACGTCCATCTCCTGCTCGACCTTGCGGACAATGTCCTCGATACGGGCGGGATGGATGCGGCCGTCGTGGATAAGCCGTTCCAGAGCCTGTTTGGCGACTTCGCGGCGCAACGGGCTGAATGCCGACAACACGACGGTTTCCGGCGTGTCGTCAATGATCAGGTCCACTCCGGTGGCAGCTTCGAGCGCACGGATGTTGCGTCCTTCACGGCCGATGATGCGACCCTTCATGTCCTCGGAAGGCAGGGTCACGGCTGTGACCGTCTGCTCGGTGGCGTAATCTCCTGCATACCGTTGCAGGGCCAGAGAAAGCACTTCCTTGGCTTTTTTGGAAGCTGTTTCCTTGGCTTCCATCTCAATATTGCGAACCATGTTGGCCGCTTCGTGGCGAGTACGCGATTCTATTTCATGCATGAGGTTTTCGCGAGCTTCTTCCACAGTCAGGCCGGAAATTTCCTGCAACTTGCGCTCATGCTCATCCGCTTTGAGTTCCAGATCGGCCTCAAATTCCTCAAGGCGCTTTTCCTGCTTGATGAGCCGTTTTTCCAGCTCAACGACACGGGATTCCTTATCTGCGACTTTTTCAAGCTTGCCCTCAAGACGCTCCTCTTTGCTCTGCAAGCGGGTCTCCTGCCGCTTAAGAACATTCTCCTGCGCCTTGATCTCCTGCTCAAGCTCCTTTTTTTGGGCGAAAATCTCGTCCTGCGCCTGTACACGAACCTCTTTCTTGAAGGCTTCGGCCTCTTTGCGGGCCTCCGTGACAATACGCTCGGCCAGACTTCGGGAATCCCCGATCTGCTTTGCGGCTACATATTTCTGCAAAAAAAATCCGGCTGCGAGCCCTACCCCGGCGCTCCCGCCGATGAATGCTATTTCCGCCAGCATGTTTTGCTCCTTGGTGTATGTTGACAGGCTATCAGGCGGCCTGTTCACGCCCCGTTTTTGCGCCGAAAAGAGCGCAGCACAAGGCGCTCTTGCGGCAGGAGCAAGAGGCGGAAGACGCGGATATCAAAGCTATGGATACGGGAAGTTAGCGGTTTCGTGCCGTTGGTTTGGTCTCTCGACCATGCTGTTGCACTGCTCCCCGACCAGTGCGCAGCTATGTATAATATCCCCGGGAGAACCGTGTTGCCGTCAGTTTTGAACCTGGTATGTCCAGGTGGGCCGGATTCGCGCCCCTTCAGGCTTCCCGGCCAAGGCCGGGCATGCACACCAGTACGCTGGAATCACTACCCTTTCAAGAGGTATTGGCTCAATAACCTCACAGGTCAATCACATGCTCCCCAGGGTTTTCTGCCGCTCCCCTGCGGCCCCATCCTATCATCGGTGGCGGCCTATGGGGTTTTCTCCAAGATCTCTCCGATCTTCTCCTCCAGGCGATCAAGCTTTGCCATATTTACAAGATAATCGTCGGCAAGGCTCAATGCCAGAAACGTCAACAACTTTTCCTTGCTCAAGTCGCCTGCGTTTTTGCTCAAATTCGTATACCGATCTTCAAGAAGGACTCTCGCAGCCTCAACCCTTTCGGGAGTGGCATCCGTCTTGAAGGAAATTTCAAGGCCCATGAGCGACAGGGAATAGCGTGACATCGTGTATCCCCGCTATTCGAGCTCGTCCTCGATGCGCGTCAAAAGGGTTTCGATACGCTCCACCGCGTCGCCCCTTGAACTACGCTCAAGCTCCAACGCCTCGGTAAGGCGCCGATTTTCCTTTTTTAGCTCCTGGATTTTCGAAACCAGAGCTTCAAACCTGCTTTCAAGCCTGTCTACCATGTCCATGGTTAAAACCTAATCCTTATGTTTCACGAAATCAAGACTTCTTCATGCACCGCTTCAGATTGATCTGTTTGGCGCGTCCAATGGCCGTTTGCGCGTCGGGAACGTTCTTGGTGATTGTCGAACCCGCGGCTATCAAGGCATCACGTCCTACCGTGACAGGAGCGACAAGCGCGGTATTGCTGCCGATGAACGCTCCTTCGCCGATAGTCGTGGTAAATTTATTTTTTCCGTCGTAGTTGCAGGTAATGGTTCCTGCGCCGATATTGCTGTCTGCCCCCACTACGGCGTCACCCAAATATGTCAGATGGCTTGCCTTGGCGCCTTCGCCCAGTTCGGCTTTCTTCATTTCCACAAAGTTGCCGACCTTGGCTCCTGTCCGCAACACGGCACCGGGACGCAATCGCGCATACGGGCCAACAATGCAGTCCGGCCCCACTTCGGCCTTTTCCACGTGGCAGAACTGACGGACAACACAGCCGGACGCAAACGAGGAGTCCGTTATCCATGTATACGAATTAAGCACCACACCTGTCCTGACGGTGCTTTCACCATAAATCTCCACGTGACCGAACAATTCAGCCCCCGGTTCCACAGTCACATGCGGACCGACAATTACGGTTTCCGGATTATGGATCATGACGCCCTTATCGATAAGTTGCTCAATGATGCGGTAACGCATTGTCTTTTCAGCATCCATAAGCTCGCGGGGGCTGTTAATACCCATAAGATTGACATCGGCACCGCAGGCGACACCTTCGACGATCAGACCGTTGTTAACGGCCATGCCGACGAGGTCGGTAATATAATATTCGCCGGATTTGTTTTCGGCGCGCAACCCGTCCAGAAGGGATTCAATGGCGTCCATGCGCAGCAGGTACACACCGGCATTGACCTCACCCGTAACCGGTCCATGCTTCGCGTGGTCATAATCCTTGGCCTCCACAATGGCATTGATACGACCGGTACTGTCGCGCACGACACGGCCAAACGATCCGGCACTTTGCGGCGAGATGGTCATGAAGGCCACATCAACATTTCCGGCTCGGGATGCGAGATGTTCCACGGCTTCCGTGGTGACCAGCGGAGTGTCGCCATTGATGACGAGACAATAGTCGGCCCCGGTTTGCCGGACCCGTTCCCACGCGACTTGCAGAGCGTGCCCGGTTCCAAGCTGCTCCTTTTGAAGCACAAAATTTTCCATGTAGTCGGGAAAGGCTGCTTCAACCTGATTCGCGCCAAATCCAACCACCGTGAGCATGCGTTCGCCAAAGACCGGCTCCAACGCCCTGTATACATAGTCCAGCATGGGTTCGCCCAACAATGTCTGCAAGACCTTGGGACGGTCCGAATGCATCCGAGTGCCTTTGCCTGCGGCCAGAATGAGTGCGGTAACAGTATCGGCCATTCTCGCTCCGGATTGTTTTTTGGTCATTATATCACGCCCTGAAGGGCTTTTCATGTCAATAGCACCCAAGCAGATACCCCCATTTGAGCAAAAGGACAATCGTTGAGGAATCTGCATGGCTGGTTATCTTTGAAATTTTACGATCAAAAAGACCATCGTGCGGTCCTGCACCGCAGAACACGTCCTTTGACCTGTTTCCCACACATTCTGCGAAGACAAAACCGAGGGAGGAAATAGATTCCAAAATTTTACGCCACAAGCCTGCTTTTAACAGATCTCCCGAAGGCGCTGCTTGCTCGAAAAGAAAACCCCGACGAACCTTGCGGTTCGCCGGGGCCTTTAATTGTTCTTGCGGCTCG
>Ga0207831_100216_pt1 | contig 27834 bp, 24 predicted proteins | sample TtanPargueraPR_7_FD_187741 | JGI IMG/M metagenome (GOLD analysis project Ga0207831, IMG submission 187741) | Aerobic enrichment media microbial communities from Bioluminiscent Bay, La Parguera, Puerto Rico - Tt and M1 (2) (SPAdes) | ecosystem: Environmental > Aquatic > Marine > Unclassified ...
ACTCTCCAAATTGCATGCAATAATGCAACACTTTCCGGATGGCTGCTGGGCAATCGTGGATGTTTTTTGGATGTTCGCGTGTCCGAAAAGTGCTGGAAGGCCTGTAAATAAAGGGTAAAATGAAAAATGGCGAAGAGTCCCTCACCCTCCGCTCCCTGTACGAGACAGCCCGGAATGCGTATTTCCGGGCTGTTTTCGTAGATTCGCATCCTCCTGATCCACCTGAAACACATGATGGAAGAGAACACTTCTGGATTCGGCCCTTCCAAGGGATACGTCAGCAACGGCGTCGCAATTCTCGCCGCACTGATGCTCGGCTACAAGATCAAACCGTTCGATTGTGACGACCCGAACGTCCTGATTGCCGTGAAAGCAAGGTAAAGAGAAGCAGGTGCAAGCCTGCGCTGATTCATTCTCCAAGGACGTCAGGCTATTCTACACTTCCTGGAGCAGCTTTCATTTCTTCGAGGTGCTACCGCAAGATGACCACCCTCTTGGAAAGCATCCGTTCATCTGTCGTGCGACGCTGATCCGCGGGAAAGGCCGCGCGCATCAGATACACGCCCTCCGGCAATCTGGAGACATCGAAGGCTCCACTCTGCACACTGGTTCTGCCTGATCGGGCAACCACCCTGCCGGCGAGATCGATGAGGAGTACATCGACCGGGTATTCCATCCCCTGGAGCGACCAGGCAAGTTCGTCATGCGCGGGCGTCGGCCACGCTGAAAGAACCGGCGCTTCCGGCGATACCGCGACCTGCGGTGCGGATAATGGCACGGCGCCATATGCGAACAATCCATACTCGCAGTTCACAAGCAGACGGCTCCGGTCGGTAAAGCCGATTCTTGAATATATGATGTAATTCCGTGGCGTGAAGAAGGCTGCTGGCAGACCTTCCCCGATCGACTGCCAGGATAGTCCGTCATCTGTAGAGAGCACGACATCCTGAATCGGATGCAGTTTGTGTCTCTCGTCGAGGAAGCCGCGGCAGACAATCCCCGCGAACGTGCCATCGCTGTTGACAGCCACGTAGACCAGACCGACATCCAGTCCGGTTTCAGTTGGTCCTTCCCAGTCCTCACCCTGTGTCCGCGATGTCCATGCAAGGTTCCCGACCGTGTAGACGAGCACGCGGTCGTTGGCGATGAGATTTCTGTACCCTCCCTGACCCTGCGGCAGGGAGAACTCCGTCCAGTTGACGCCTCTATCGGACGAACGCAGAAGCACGTCCCTCGTCAGGGCATACAGCATATTCCCCTGCTCTCGGAATGCCGTTACCCGTGAAGGGTTCGAATTCGTGAGGACGAAACTTCGTCCCTGATCGGTCGAGCGAATGATCGTATTGTTCGTGACCGCGACGAGAATGACGTCATCGAGGGCGAGAAAGTCTTCGATCTCCCAGCCGTATGGCTGCTCCCAGGTCCTGGCGCTGTCGCGTGAGATTCGAAGATGTCCGCGGTTCTCGTACATGATGCCGTCGGAGGTCACCTGCAATGCGAACGGGTTGAGTCCGCTCCCGATTCCCGGGTAGGACCAGCTTGTCCCGCCGTCACTGCTCAGGGCATACCTTCCCCCCATAACATGGACCCGCTGACCCCGCGTTTCGAAATGTACGATCGATGGTGTGGACACTATATGCATGCATTCCTCGAAAGCGATGCCGTCCGAGGATCTCCGTATGACACTCTCACTTGCTGCGAATATCCGGCCGCCATGCTGTCCATAATACTCGAGGGTGGAGCTCAGCGTGGAGTCCGCGATTCTCCATGTCATACCGTCATCGCTGCTCTCCTGGATATAGCTGTGTGGCCCAAAGGGTGACCCATGGGATACGAGCAGACGACCGTCCTCTGTGGCGATGGCACTGAATGCAAACGGCCAGAGGTTATCCCGGTTATATAACTCTTTCACCGTGTCCGCTGCAGCATCATATTTGAGCAAGCGACACCAGCTGTTCATATAGACATCGCCATTCGGCTTATGAAATACCGTTGGAGAATATGTGCCCGCCTCCACGCCTCCTTCATATGGAACCCAGCTTCCCATGCCTTCATCGAAGCGCAGCAAAGCGGAGCGGGTGTTGCACCAGAGGCTGCCATCATGTCCCAGGCTCAAGATATCCTCGGTATACCATTGCGGCAGGCTGAAATCCAACGGCGCGATGCCGGTCCAGCGTGCGCCCTGATTCTCTGATACAACGACGGAATCCGCGTCCTCACCATGCATGAGACCGTACACCTTCCCGTCAGAGCTGCAGCAGAACGCCCATATCGGACGTTCGGTTGGAACGAACGTAAAAGTTCTCCCATGATCCGAGCTGCGGTAGAATCTTGTTGTGGAGGAAGGCGTATCCGCAAGGAGATACAGTTCCTCTCCTCCTACCTCGAGATTCCGGACACCCATGGAGTCTGGGGTGGAGCGCAATTGCCATGAATCCCCGCCATTCGTCGAAACATAGAATTCGTTCACCGAGGAGGGAAGGGCATACAGAACCCCCGACTCCGATATCTCAAAGTCCTGCACGAGAATACCTTCGAGCGACATCAGACGGGTCCACTGGCTCTGAGCCATTGGTGGCAGCACGGCAAGCAAGCTGAGTATTGTTACCAATCCCTGAATTGCGTTTTTCATGAACCCTCCGACCATGATATCTTTGAGCCATTGTCCGCCGTTCTGTGGGGAGATGACAGCAGGATCGAACAGACCGTGCTTCACATTACAATTTCCAGATAACAATGTCAATTTCCGCCTTGACTTTGCTCGCACTATCCTCCTCCCACAGCTCTTCCGCAACCAGCTCATGGCGGAGGCATACCTTCAGCACAAGGACTACGACGTGGTGTACACCGGCCTGTTCTGCCACGAGGAAGATGCGAGTGCTCAGCGTGTGGGATCCGTCCCTACCGTGACGCGCAGGATGGTTCTGCTGCGATAGCACACACTCGAAATTGCATGCAACAATGCAACACTTTTAGTGGCCGCCGATCCCTCTGGGAAAAGGAGGGGTGCCTGACGGCTCCAGATCGACAAGTATTGAGTTTGGAATCGAATTCGGGCTCTCACCGCAGAAGCAGCATTTTCCGACACATCACCGATTCGCCTGAGACAGCGCGAATGAAATACAGGCCGGACTTGAGTCCAGCCGCATCGAGCCGGAACACGTGTCGGCCGGCGGCTCTGTACCCATCTGCCATTCTTGCGACTTCTCTTCCCCAGAGATCGTGCACGGTAATCCTCAGCGAACCAGGCGCATCGAGATTGACGCTCAGTGTGGCAGTCGTGGTAACAGGATGCGGAGAAATCGGGTCGAGAGTGAACGCTGCAGGTGTCTCAACGCGTCCTGCTGACGTCGTGGACACGAGCCGCATTGTATCTCTGTAATGAGATGTCATCCCATCCGAACGATACCCCAGACGAAAAATGCCGAAATCCCGTTTGAGGGAGGCGCCAGCACCGTAATCTATGGGGCTCCCAGTGATCCAATAACCAATCCAGATAGTCTCGCGGCCTGATGAAGTCCAGAGACTGTCAGAAGAAATGAAGCGTTCACCAGAGTACTTGAAAAGATCCCTTCCGGCGTCCCCCACAATAGATACAGAACGTCCGTCCCCATTCCACCATGGTGCGAAAAACAGGGATAAGCGCCCCCACCCCCAGTAACCGCCGCCCTGTAAATCGAGACGTGGAAGACTGTCGTACTTGCATACAATTCGAAAAATGGAGGTATCATAAATTCCTCCTTCTCCTTCACCGATATACCGGAACGGATAGATATGGACGTGATCAGAATCCTGCACTGCGCTGTGTGCCCGGTAACGTCGTGTTCGTGTCCATATATGATCATCCATATAATTGTGGCTGTACTCGTACACCAGTTCGATGCGGGGACGAGGGATGAGGTAATCGAGAAGGTCGATCATCACATCCGGAAGCGTTGTGACCGTATCTCCCCATTCGATGCGGAGGGTGTGATCGGCCATGAACCGCCGCGCCCTGTACCGGTAGGTCTCCCGGCTGCTGACGGAACTGTCGACCATGGACGCCGCCGGGGATCGGACTATTCCGACCGTCTGCCAGACGGAGTCCGCGGCACAGCGCTCAATGGTGACTTGCAGCCAGGGCGCGATCAGGCTGTCGCTCCATGACACGAGAACCATCGGTGCGCGATCAGTGCTGACATTCTGGACCGCCAGTGCCGGTGCCTGCTGGGCAGCAAGCGGTAAGGCCAGGCCGGATGCGCAAATGATGAAGATGATTGCCAGACGTGAGAAAGCCATGCATCCTTCCCCGTATAATTCAGCGATGTCGTGTACAGGATAACCTCGTCATTTATCGATGCGAAGTCAAGTACATTGCAGGGACCGCCGATCTGCTCGCATCCACACACTCCAGATTGTAACATTCCTCTGCTCATGGTGTTCTATACGTGGAGTATCATCATGATTCGATTTTGTTACGCGATCTGTGCGCTATTACTCTCCCATTGTGATCTGTTCGCGCAAGTGACTTGGGAGAAAGTATACCCGGTACCAGATGCTCACGAAAAATGTGCGGTGGCGTCACCTCTTGCCGGTCAATTCATTGTCGTAGGTGCAGAAGGACGCATCTGGAGGAGTATCGATGATGGTGTACAGTGGAGCACCATGCCATCACCGGCAGCAGCCAAACTGAACGATATCATTTTTTCAACAACATCTACGGGCTGTATTGTCGGTGAGGGAGGAGTCATTCTTCGAACAGAGGATGCAGGTGAAACATGGGAGCTTGTTCCCAGCACGATCTCGGCAAACTGGTCTGCTGTCACTGCTGCGGATTCGAACACCTTCATTGCAGTAGGATCAGGGGGAAACATCGTTCGCTCGGAGGATGGAGGGCGCAGCTGGAGCAGCGTGGCTGCGCTGGGTGAGGTCGCAATAACAGATATCGCGTTCGCGACCGAAACCCTGGGGGCAGCGGTGGGAGATGATGGTTTGTTTGCCGTGACGACGGATGGGGGACGCAGCTGGACCACACAGTCTTTTTCCCATCTGACGTATGGAGATCTGCGCGTTGTTGAAGCACTGGATGATTCGACGATGGTGGTGTGTTCCCTGATCGACTACTGTGCGATTGCATTGCATCCGGACAACGCGCAGGTCCATGATTTGCTCTGGTACGAACCTGCATACGACACCTACTATCAGAAGAGCGCGAGGAGTGTTGATGGCAGCGTCTGGCTTGTGGGATACTGGATGGCCTGGTGCCAGACGCCCCCGACACCCCGGCATGGGAATCTCATCGAATGCACGCCACAGGAGCATCCGAAGCGCGCGATGACATTCGGACTCGGTCCCGGGAATGTCTTCTGTCCTTCTCTTCGGGATGCCGCGGTTTCTGATGAAGGGACCTGCGTCGCGGTCGCTGAGGACGGAATCATTCTTCGGGGTGATACCAGCTGGTCGAGCTGGACGACCAGTAATCCCGCCACTGCCGATCTTCACGGCCTGGCAATCGATGGTGACGGAATCATCCACGCTTACGGAACTTCTGCGGTAAGTCTGGCCTCCTTCGATGGCGGCACAACCTGGTCACAGTCCACGGACAGCTGGGTCGAGACGCTGACCTTCGCGGGGAGGACAGCCGGACTGAAGCTCTCCAACTACATCGGCGCGTATAACTGGCATCTCTCCCGCACACCCGACGGTGGGAACAGCTGGCTCCCTGCGTTCAAGGGAGGCGCACCTCGTTTCCTGGCCGCGGATATCCACCATTCCGGTTTCTGCCTCGCCATAGATGCAAATCTGAACCTGTTCAAATCCACCAACAGCGGGGAGACCTGGTTCGAATGTCCATCGATAGCCAGCCTGCCTTACATCGAGGCATCCATTGTCATCGCGGACGAACAGCGTGCCTATGTTATCTTGGATCGTCGCGAAATCCTCGAAACGACGGATCAGGGACGCACCTGGACGGAATCCCGCGCACCGATAACCGGACCACGGAAGTGTTCTTTTCTGGATTCGGGAATTGGTGTGGCTGAAGAGCATGGGCTCTGGCTTACGCGCAATGCCGGGGTTACGTGGCAGCGTGTGGGATCCGTCCCTTTTTCGGTACGTGGGATTCACCTGTATGACTCCCTCCGCATCCTCATTGTCGGCGACGATGGAAGTGCCGCATTGAGCACGGACGTCGGCAGTTCGTGGGAAACAAGCGCGTCGATCACGACGAATGATCTTTTTGCATGCCGAATCCTCGATGAATCACATTGTGTCGCGGTTGGGGTAAACGGGACCGTCCTTTATGGGACTGTCTCGTCGCCGACATCAATTGGAAACGCTCAGGATCGGACGATGGATTACAGGCTGCATCAAAACTTCCCGAACCCCTTCAACCCCTCGACAACCATCGAGTTCAGCCTCCCGAACCGCGGCAATGTTCGGCTCGCTGTCTTGGATCATCTGGGACGAGAAATTGCAGTACTCACAGAACGTGAGTATCTGGCTGGGACACACTCATGCCAGTTCAGCGGCGCGGAGCTGCCGTCTGGCGTGTACATGTATCGTCTCAGCTGGAACGGCAATACCGTGACGCGCAGGATGATTCTGCTGCGATAGCACATCCCTGAACTTGCATGCAACAATGCAACACTTTCCCGATGCCTGCTGGGCAACCGTGGATGTTTTCTGTAGCGCCGTGCCGAAGTGCCGCGAAGTGGTACGAAGGCGGGCAGGTGATTGCTCTGCGAGGCGGTTGCCCACGCAGTCTCCCGATTCAGAATATGCTGAGCAGCGCCAGTGCGATGAGCATGAGAATGATGTAAATCGGTGGAAATGTCGCGCGGGGGGTCTCTCTGTCCATATACTCCTTCCTGGCTGAGCTGGTGGCGAAGAAATACAGCATGCAGCGATACGTTCGGCCCGTGCCGTGCCGCATCGCAGTGAGAGGAGTTGGAGAGAGAGTACGCGCAATATTGTAAGTCAGGATGAGAATGTCAAGTATGCCGCGCGTGCTTCAGATATCCCGTGTGGAAGGCAGGAGGTAGGTGGTCCGGGGATCCGTCATGCCGGGCGGATCGCTCCAGTGCATGCCGCCCGGTGTCTCGATGAAAAACATGCGCCGCTCGAACTCTCCGTTCGACCCGAGTTCCATGAACTGGAAAAACCAGGCGCCGTCTTCAAACGAACCGGACATGAACAGCGAATCCGGTGTCGCATGATTCGACAGACGCGTATCCTCTCCGTAAGGATCCGGCAAACACCACAGATGCAGCGGGAAACTCTGTACCGGCGCCATGCGGCTGCTCAGAATCCGGATGACATTGCCCTCGCGTTCAGTGGAAGTCCTCCAGCGCAGCCACGGCTGGAAATCAAACTCCTTCGCAACGAACTCCTCTCCCGCAACATAGAGGGAGATGTGCTCGATGTTTTTCAGCCAGAGGGTGTCCATCGACCATACCCGGAGACGCCCGTCCAGCAGGGTCACCGTCGGCAGTTGCCAGGGTGTTCCGGTCAGTTCGATGATTTTCGCCTCGGTACGATCCTGTGCGCGCAACGCTTCAGGCAGCACACAGGCGCACAGCATCAAGACGGCGAACAGGGAAAGGGTCAGGAAACGCATCGCTCCTCCGCTCCGCGTATTTGTGATGTCTTTCTCTGAACATACGGCATACCGGACGAAAAGGAAACAGCCGTCCCCCAGCCTTCCAATGCCGGAGGCATTTTGTATATTTCCCGGAGATTCATCCAGATCAGGAATTCAGATGATCATTCGTCGCGTACCGGATTTCACCCTGCTGTGTCTGCTCTGGGGAGTGCTGTTCGCCGGAGAGGCGGCCGCCCAGGAGCGCGTGGCCCTGCATCTCGAGGAAGGAATGTCCGGCGCAGTGTGGGATCTCGCGGTGGGACCCGACGGCCACACGCTGTACACCTGCGGCCGCGATTCCACCGCGAAGTCCTGGGATCTGCGCACCGGCGAAAGCATCCGGATGTTCAAGACCGATCAGCCGACATTGATCACGTCGCTCGCGCTCGATCACACGGGCACCTGGCTCGCCCTCGGCGACATGCACGGAACGCTCACGGTCTGGAACGCCCGCAGCGGCGTGCAGTATTACAGCGCTCCCGCGCACGACCGCTACGTGACCGCCGTTGCGATGACGCCAGACGGCAGCACGATACTCACCGCGGGACGCGACGGCAGGATCCGGCTCTGGAATACCGACGACGGTCGGCCGATCCGAACACTCGAGGCGGGCATGCTGTGGGTGCAGGATGTCAGCGTGTCGCCCGACGGAACGACCATCGCAGCCGCCGGGCAGGACGGCACCGTCCGTCTCTGGCCGCTCGCGGGAGACGCTCCCGCAACGGAGCTCGGCACGCACAGCCGCTTCGCGCGCACGCTGCTGTTCTCCGGCGATGGACGCTTCCTGTTTTCTTCCGGTGCGGACGGCCATGTCAAGGTGTGGGATCTCGAGACAATGGCCCTGTATCGCGATATCAAACTGCAGGACGGCTACGCGCACGGACTGGACCTCGACCGCACCGAGGAGCACCTGCTCGTCAGCAAAATGAACGGCCTGATGGAGATCTGGGACTGGCGCCGCCGCCTCCTGAAACGGAAACTTCCGCCGTCTTCGTATGGTACAATGCAGTCGGTGTTCAACGATGCCGGCGACCGCATCTTCAGCGCCCACACCAGCGGTGCGGTCAAAGTCTGGCGAACGGAAGACGGAGCACTGCTTCTCGATATGGTCGGATTCAGCGACGGACAATGGCTCTCCTTCACTCCGGACGGGTATTACGACTGCTCGGCCTACGGTGACCGCTACGTGCAGTGGCGCCGGGGACAGGAGCTTTTTCCCCTGGAGCGCTACAGTGAGCTATTCAAACGTCCCGCGATCATCGAAGACGTCCTGCGCGGGGGCTACGACCCCGGCGACGGCATCGAGCGCATCATCGATCCTCCCACCGCGACGATCCTTGCTCCCCGCGACGCCCAGCTGTTCGCCTTCGGCAGCGAGCCGCTTGAAATCATCGTCGAGGCCGAGGGGCGCGACAGCGAACGCATCGAGCGGCTCGCCGTCAAGCTCAACGGAAGGCAGCTCTCTTCCGTGCAGATTCTCGATCAGCGTATCATCCGGCGCAGCGACAGCCTGCTGCGCATGCGATGGCGTATCCCGGTGCTGCCGGGCCGCAACGCAGTCGAAGTCGTGGCTGTGAATGCAGCGCGCGTCCGCAGTGAAGTCCGCCGCGCCGAGATTACCGTGGAAACCGGACGCAGCCTTGACCCGAGTCTCTACGTGCTCGCAGTGGGTGCCGACGACTACGCGCCCGCCTATCCCGACCTGGAGTTTGCCGTCGTGGATGCGCAGGCCGTGGCCGACGAATTCATGCGGCAGGAGGGCGGGATGTACACCCGCGTATACACGACAACGCTGACGGATCGCGATGCTGCGCGGGAGAACATTTTCCGTGCGCTTCGCGAATTTGGGGAGATGAAGCCGCAGGATGTGCTGCTGCTGTTTTTCAGCGGCCACGGGGTGCGCGACCGCGACCGCTCGGGAAGGATTCGCTACTATTACCTGCCTGCGGGCGTGACACCGTCCACCCTGTCGACGCGCGCCATGGCCTGGGAAGATTTCTCCGGCGAGATCCGGCGGCTGAATGCCGGACGCGTCATTCTCCTGCTTGATGCCTGTCACTCGGGGGATGTCTCAAGCGGTGCATCCAACGAAAAAGTGGCGGCCTCGATGGCGGGCGATGTGGGCATCGTGTTCACGTCCAGTTCCGGCAACGAGTTTTCCTATGAGGACCGCAGCTGGGGACACGGCGCCTTCACCCGCGCGCTGCTCGATGGACTGCGCGGCAAGGCCGATTTCACCGGCGACGGCATCGTCGACTGGAGCGAACTGCAGCTGTATGTCAGCACGGCCGTGCGCAGCATGACGCAGGGCAGCCAGAATCCGATGGTCCCCCGGCTCGAACAATTCGCAAACTTCGAACTCGTGAGAGTGCCATGAAACGCCATACAATGTTCATCACTGTTCTGACGATCATGCTCACCGCCGTGCCCGCGGTTGCGCAGGAAGGCGCCGCGACAGACGGGGAGAACAGCCCGGAAGCACAGCAGCCCGATGTCGCGATGGTCACCTCCGTTTCCGGCACGGCCACCTGCTTCACCGGCGGAGAGGAACTGCCGCTTGAACTCGGCGTTCGTCTTCGCGAGGGGGACGAAATTGTCGTGAAGAGCGGACGCGCCGCGCTGGTATTCCTCGCGGGTGACTATCTCGCGCTCAGCGAGGGCGAACGGCTGACACTTGGTCCTTCACTCGAGGAAAGCACGGTCGAGCAGGGAGGTGGCACGCGCGGTCTCTCCGCCGATGACGGCACGAACGTCGCCGCGGGCGGTGTGGATGCGGGACGCAAGCGTTACCGCTGGCAGTCCCAACTCGCATCGGTCTCCAGCATCCGTGCCGATGCAGCGGCGATCGCCGTCGCGCCGCGCCTGACCATCTCCGATCCCAATCCCGTCTTCTGCTGGTTCGACACCGACACGGCATCCGGCGACGCGGAACGAGCCTACACGCTGGTGCTCTATGACGCGGACGGCGCGCGCATTGCGACCCAGCAGGTTCGCGGACGTGTCGGCGTGCTCAACAGCCACCGTTTCGCCGCTCCCCCGACGGGACTCACCGCATCGCCGCGGACGCATTACTCCTGGACGGTCATCCCGGCGGGAGAGACCATACCCGAGGGCAGGCAGGATGCGTCGTTTGTCTATGTCGATGAGGCCGGGCTCGCGGCGGCCGCGGCACACCGGCAGCGCATCGCGCAGCTGCACGAAAGCGGGCAGGTGGACGACGCATCGATGCACATGCTGCTCAGCCGGTACTTCCTCGATGAACGTGAGCGGCTGTTCGCCGACGCCATCCCGCATCTCATCGTCCTGCAGTCGCAGCACGGCGGCGGCACGTACGCGCGCGAGCAGCTCGCGGAGATGTTCCTGCGCTTCGGAAATCAGGTGTCCGTTCTCGCCCCCCGCATCCTGCAGTCAACGGTGCTGCTCTCCGCTCCATGAGAACGCTTCTGCTTCTGCTTTGCGTGACGTTTGCGGCAGGGCTGCTTTCCTGCAGCGGCGGGAAGGAGTTCGCCGCGGAGGACCCGCGCATCCGCGAGGGCCGGCTGTATTATGCGCGTTCGGAATTCGACCGCGCGCAGAGACATTTCCGCGATGTGCTTTACGAGGCGCTGGCCAGCGGCGACCGCCTCGTGGCGGCGCAGGCGCAGAAGTGGCTCGGCAGCATCTTCCTCGCCTACGAGCAGCCCGGTGAGGCGGTCGTCTGGTACGAGGAAAGCCTCGCTCTCCTCAGCCAGGGGCTGGACGAAGCGGCGGTGACGGACCGGCAGACGCAGCAGCTCTGGCTGGATGAACGGCACAACGTGCTCAGCAACATCGCCGTCGTGCACAGGAATCTCGGAGCCTATGACCGGGCGGATTCGCTGTTCCGCGTCGTGCTGCATTATGACAGCCTGCAACGGGATGATCTCGGGATCGCGCTCTCACTCAACAACCTCGGGGATCTGTACAATCAGCGTGCCGCGGCGGCGGATGAGGATTACGACTCCACCGCGTTCCGCAAGTATCATTCCATGGCGCGCCGGTACCTCGGGAATGCGCTGTCCGCCTCCCCGATCCCTGATGCCTGGCTGAACCTCGGAAACAACTTCGCCAACGTGAGTGATCTCGACAGCGCAATCGTCTGCTACCGCCAGGCGGAGGAGATCTACCGGCGGGACGGCAATCCCGTGCAGCGGGCGCTGGCGCTTGGCAACATCGGCGTGCTGGCGCGGAAACTCGGCCGGCTCGACGAAGCCGCCGGGGCGCTGCGCGCGAGCATCGCCATTGTCGAGGAACTGCGCGGCAGCATCTCATCGATCGACATCCGCAGCAGTTTCATTTCCGATAAATACTACATATACGAGAATCTCATCGACATCCTCGTCGAGGCAGACAGCGTGCACGCGGCCTTCGAATTCGTCGAGCGCGCGAAGGCACGTTCTTTCCTCGACATGATCGGCAGCAAATCCGTCGGCGAAGGCAAACAGCGGCCGCCGGAGGTGCAGGCGTTGGTCGACAGGGAACAGGCGCTGCAGCGCCGGATGGGTCGGCTGCTGACGCAGCCCGACAGCAGCAGGCGGCTGGTCGAAGTGATCGAGCAGCACAAGCAGGTGCTGGCGACGCTGCGGGAAAAGGATCCGGAATATGCATCAGTGAAGAGCATAGATCCGATTCCCGCCGCCGAGCTGCAGCGCATGCTCGATGACAGCACGGCCCTGGTGGAGTATTTCATTGGCCGGGAGGCGGGGTATGCATTCCTGCTCCGTCGGGATACCGTCTTTGTGAAGCCGCTGACGCTGGATCCGCTAATCCCGCTCGAAGTGGAAATCGAACGGCTGCGGCGGAAACTGTTCTACGATTTTCCAATGCAGAAGGCGCGCGTGATACGCGAGCAGCGGCTCGGTGAGGGCAAGAGCATGGAGGAGGCCCTCGCCGCCTGGCATGCGATGGTGACGGAGACCGAATGGCAGTTCATACTCGGCGATATGCATGCGCGATTCTTTCGCCCCGTCTCCCGGGCACTTGAGGGAATTACGCAGCTGTACATCGTCCCGCACGGTCCCCTGCATCATCTGCCGTTCCAGGCGCTGCTTGACTTATGGAACTCGGATCAGCGGAGAGACGTCCATATCGCGCGTCCGCGGTATCTGATCGAGGAGTATGCCATCGCCTACCTGCCGTCGGCGAGTGTGCTCGGCTTCGCGCTCCGGAAGAATCTCGAGAAGGCACGCACGGCGCTCATCGTCGGAGATCCGGTCTACGCTGACCCGAAGTACCGGCGGCGTCCGCTCGAAGGCGCGCTGATCGAGGCAGATACCGTCGCCCGCTACGCCCGCGATCCGCTGGTGCTCAAGCGCGGGGAAGCGGATGAGAAAACGGTACGGCGGAAGATCGGTGAAATGGACCTGCTGCATTTCGCCACGCACGGCGAACTGAACAAGAAGGACCCCATGCAGTCGCGCATTCTGCTCGCGTCTGCAGAACCCGACAGCGTGTACGACGGCGACCTGACCGTCGCGAAGATTTTCAACCTCGATCTGCGGGCGATGCTGGTGACGCTCAGTGCCTGCCAGACCGCTCAGGTTGCCGGTGAGGAGGGGGAATTCACGCCGGGTGACGAACTGGTTGGACTCACGCGCTCCTTCATGTATGCCGGGTCTCCTGCCGTGATCGCCTCGCTGTGGTACGTCGACGATGCCGCGACACTGGCCTGGATGCGCCATTTCTACCGCTCGTGGCTGGAGAATGGGCAGAGCCGCATGCAGGCGGCGCGCAGCGCGGCACTGCACATGCTCGAGCAGCCCGGCGATCCCGACTGGATTTTTCCGTATTACTGGGCGGCGTTCGTCTACATGGGCGACAGCCGCTGATGCCAGGTGCCGCCGTATCCCCCCCAAGGGAACCGCTCCTGCGCCGGCAACGTATCACAACCCTGAATCATTGCCTCATCACTGCAATCCCGGAGGTGCCGGATGATACGATTCATTCCGATTTTTTTCACCGTCCTGCTCTTCGCCGAAACGGCGGCCGCGCAGGAAGGCACAACCTCGAAGCTGGGCGAACCGGTGTTTCCCAAACTGGAATACGTCAACCTGAATGTGGAATTCGATTTCGCAACCGACGTCATGCGTGGCTTCGGCGCGCGGGTGGACGACGCCCGGCGTGACGCGGATGCCGCGGCAGTGTCGGGACTCGCCGTGCAGCTGCAGTTCGCCGAAACACTCGCCGGGAAAACCGCCGAGACCGTCAATGCCGTGCAGCTGCTCGCAGAGGCCGCCCGCATCGCGGAGGAGCAGCAGAGCATGCCCGCCGTCGAGGCGGTCGCACTAGCGTCCGGACAGATCCCCGACACGGAGGGCATCGTGCAGCGCCTTCGCGAATCCGCGCAGCTGTTCGCGCAGCGCGGGGAGGGCGAATTTCTCGGCTTCGTGCGGATCGTCAACGGCTGCGATCGCGTTCTCGATATATATGTCGACGGCAAGTACATGGGCTTCCTCTACGACGGCGAGGAGAACGTTTTTTCCACCGGAAACGGAACGACGCATACGCGTGTCACTGATGCCTTCGGCAATACCGTCAGCGAAATACTCTACGTGAAGCAGGATGAAACTGTGACATGGACGATCGAACCCTGAGCTACGGCGAAAGCATCGACTGGCTGTTCAATCTGCAGTTTTTCGGCGTCAAGCTGGGACTGGAAAACATCCGTGCGCTCGCGGAAGCGTGGGGGAATCCCGAGCTGCGCTATCCCGTTGTGCACGTGGCGGGGACAAACGGGAAGGGATCGACGGCAAGCTTCATTGCGGCCGCACTGCAGGCGGCCGGTTATCGCACCGGACTGTACACCTCTCCGCATCTCGTCGATTTCACCGAACGCATCCGCGTTGACGGTGTGCCGATCGCGCCGCAGCGCGTCGCTGAATATGCGCAACGTCTGCGGCCCGACGTCGAGCGCCACAACGCCACCTTCTTCGAAGCCACCACCCTCATGGCGTTTCAGTATTTCGCTGAATGCGGCGTGGATGCCGCCGTCATCGAGACGGGACTCGGCGGACGGCTCGACGCGACCAACATCGTCGAGCCCGCACTCTGCGTCATCACCAGCCTTTCGCTCGACCATCGCGAACATCTCGGTGACACCATCGCGGATATCGCACGCGAGAAGGCGGGAATCATCAAGCGGGGTGTGCCGGCGGTTGTCGCTCCCGCCGTGCCGGCGGCCGGGGATGTCATCACCACGCGCTGCCGTGAGCAGGATGCCCCCCTCGAGATTCTTCCCGCAGGAGGGGAGGTCCACGCCTGGCGCGACCTCAATGCCATGGACTGCCTTCTTCCCGAATTCCCCGACCCCGTCTGTCTTGGTCTTGTCGGCGGGCATCAGATCGAGAACGCGCGTCTCGCCGTCCGCGCCCTCCGTCAGCTCGGCAGGACCGGTTTTCCTCGCCTCGATGACGACGCGGTTCGTGAGGGACTCTCTGACGTGCGTCGCCGCAGCGGTCTTCGGGGACGGCTTGAACGGCTGCAGGAGCACCCGGAGCTGGTCATTGACGTCGGCCACAATCCCGAAGGGATCCGCGTCATGATGGAGACCTGGACCGCGCTGCGCGACCCACGCGAAACGGATTTCGTGTTCGGGGTATTGAAATCCAAGGACCTTCGCGCTATGTTTTCCGTACTGGCGCATATTCCGATACGAAGCCTGACGCTTGTCGAGGCCGATTCCCATGAGGCGCAGTCACTCGACCAGATGCTGGTATCGGCCAGGGAAGCAGGGCTGCCGGCAGTCACCGCATCCAGCGTATCCGACGGCGTGGCTGCATTGCTCGATGCGAGCGGCGCGGACAGTATACTGCTGTTCGGTTCACATTACGTCGTCGGCAGTTATCTCCGCCAGTGGCATGACAGCCATGATCGGAACAAAAACTGAGAATCGTTTCCGAACACCCTTGATTCTTTCCGTGCGGAGTCTGATATTAGCAGGTGGAGCCTCATCCTACCAAGTACCGAGACGTACTGCACTTCCAAAGGCATTCCTTGGTTTTCCGTTTTTGACTCCAGACAGCACGGCCGGACTCCGAAATCCATTTGTCCTTGCTATAGAACTTTCGGTCGCATAACAGAACGCGTCGCGCTGAACCGCCTGACGCCTGATCCCTGCGGATCAGCCTTCGCGGCGAACTCCCGGTCACAACCGATGGTCCTCCCAAGATAGATTTCGACAATTGTTTTACCGTTTTCATTCCACAGGGTACACATCATGACGATGGACATTGCGGAACTCAAGTCCAAGCGCATCGCGGAGCTTTCCAGCATCGCCAAGGAGCTCGACATATCGGGTTACAGCGACATGCGCAAGCAGGAATTGATCTTCCGAATCCTCGAGGCACAGACGCAGAAAGACGGCATGAGCTTCAGCAAGGGAGTGCTCGAGGTGCTTCCCGACGGCTACGGCTTTCTCCGCTCCGCCGATTACAACTACCTTCCGTCACCGGACGACATATACGTGTCGCCAAGCCAGATCAAGAAGTTCTCCCTTCGTACGGGTGATACGATCAGTGGCCAGGTGCGTCCGCCGAAGGAAGGCGAGCGTTTCTTCGCGCTGCTGAAAGTGGAGGCCGTGAATTACGACGGGCCGGAGAAGATCCGCGAGCGCACGATTTTCGACAACCTCACGCCGCTGTATCCCAATGAACGGCTGGAGCTCGAGGTGGCGCCGAACGACCTGTCGACGCGCATCATGGATCTGCTCACACCGATCGGCAAGGGGAACCGTGGTCTGATCGTATCCCCGCCCAAGAGCGGAAAGACGATCCTGCTGCAGAAAATCGCCAACAGCATCAGCGCCAATCATCCCGAGGTCATTCTCCTCGTGCTGCTCATCGACGAGCGTCCGGAGGAGGTCACCGACATGGAGCGTTCGGTCAAGGCCGAGGTCATCAGTTCCACCTTCGACGAGCCGCCCGAGCGCCACGTGCAGGTGTCGGATATGGTGCTCGAGAAAGCCAAGCGCCTCACCGAATCCAAGAAAGACGTGGTCATCCTCCTCGACTCGATCACGCGTCTGGCCCGTGCACACAATACGGTTGTTCCGCACTCCGGGAAGATTCTCTCCGGTGGTGTGGATGCCAACGCACTGCACAGGCCGAAGCGCTTCTTTGGTGCCGCGCGCAACGTGGAGGAGGGCGGCAGCCTCACCATCATCGCTACCGCGCTGGTCGAGACCGGCAGCCGCATGGACGAAGTGATCTTCGAGGAATTCAAGGGCACGGGCAATATGGAAATCGTGCTTGACCGCAAGCTCTCCGATCGCCGCATCTTCCCCGCAATGGATGTCAACCGCTCCGGTACGCGCAAGGAAGACCTGCTGCTCACGCCCGAGGAGCTCAGCCGCGTCTGGATTCTACGGAAGGTGCTCAGCGAGTACACGACCGTCGAAGCGATGGAATTCCTCATTGAGAAGATGCGCGGCACCAAGAGCAACAAGGAGTTCCTGAAGTACATGAACAGCTGACGCGAACAATCAGTCATTTTTCATCAGCGCAGGGAATCGATATGAATTCTGTGGTCATTGTCAGCGGCGTTCGTACGCCCATCGGCGCCTTCAACGGCGCGCTCGCATCATTCACCGCTCCGCAGCTCGGGGCGCTCGTCATCAAGGAAGCACTCAGCCGCGCGAACGTCAAGCCGGAAGACGTGTCTGAAGTCATTATGGGGAATGTGCTGACTGCCGGCGTCGGACAGGCGCCTGCACGCCAGGCGGCGCTGTTCGCCGGTCTGCCGCAGTCCGTCCCCTGCATGACCATCAACAAGGTCTGCGGCTCGGGACTCAAATCCGTCATGCTCGGAGCCCAGGCGATCATGGTCGGCGATGCCGACATCGTCGTCGCGGGCGGACAGGAAAGCATGTCCAACGCCCCCTACATGCTCGACAAGGCACGCACCGGCTACGGATTCGGTCACGGCACGCTGGTCGACTCGATGATCAAGGACGGCCTCTGGGACGTCTACAACGATTATCACATGGGCATGGCCGCCGAGCTGTGCTCGACCGAGTGCAACATCCCGCGGGATCGCCAGGACGAATACGCCGTCGAAAGCTACAAGCGCGCACTCAAGGCCCTTGAAGACGGGGCGTTCAACAACGAGATCGTTCCGGTTGAAGTCCCGCAGCGCAAGGGCGATCCCATCGTCGTCACCGAGGATGAAGACATCAGGAAAATCAAGTTCGAGAAAGTCCCGTCCCTGCGTCCCGCCTTCAAGAAAGACGGCACCGTGACGGCGGCGAACGCATCCTCGCTCAACGACGGCGCGGCGGCAGTCGTGCTGATGTCGGAGGAGAAGGCAAAGGAACTCGGACTCCAGCCGATGGCGCGCATCGTGGCGCAGGCCTCCGCGGCGAAAGCGCCCGAATGGTTCACCACCGCTCCGGCGGATGCCGTGAACAAGGTGCTGCAGAAAGCCGGCATGAGCACCGACGACATCGACATTTACGAGATCAACGAGGCCTTCTCGGTTGTGTCGCTGATCAACAACGACCTGCTCAAGCTCGATCCCGCAAAAGTCAACGTGCACGGCGGTGCGGTTGCGATGGGACATCCCATCGGCGCCTCGGGTACGCGCGTGCTCGTCACCCTGCTCTACGCCATGCAGCGTCACGACAGGAAGCGCGGACTTGCTTCGCTCTGCATCGGCGGAGGGGAAGCCAGCGCGGTCGTGGTCGAACGCTGAGCCATCGGCGGAGGCACCGTGCAGTGACCGTCTGCGGCCGTCACATCCGCCCCGGTGCGGGCGTGGTGCGGCGGCCGCGTTGTTCCCCGCTTCCGCGGACGCGGACATCCATCATGAATCCATTCATGTCCATCTGATACAGGAATCCATCATGCAGAACGTTACCGTCGTCGGCGCGGGCACCATGGGCAACGGCATCGCCCACGTGTTCGCCATGAACGGATACCAGGTGCACCTGGTCGACATCAAGCAGGATTATCTCGACCGCGCACTCGCGACCATCACGAAGAACCTTGATCGCCAGGTCAAAAAGGAAATCATCACTGAGGATCAGAAGAAGGAAACGCTCGATCACATCACGATGACCACCGACCTGGAATCCACCCTGAGCAATGCGGATCTCGTCGTTGAGGCCGCCTCCGAGAATGAAGATATCAAGAAGGATCTCTTTCGGACCTTTGATGCGAAGACCGGTCCCGACTGTATCCTCGCATCCAACACCTCTTCGATCTCCATTACGAAGATCGGCGCCGTCACCGGGCGCGCGGACAAGGTCATCGGCATGCATTTCTTCAATCCCGTGCCGGTGATGAAGCTCGTGGAAATCATTCGCGGTCACGAGACCTCCGACACCGTCTACAAAACCATTCACGAGCTGGCGGAGAAGCTGGGCAAGACGCCTGTCGAGGTGCAGGACTACCCCGGCTTTGTGTCCAACCGCGTGCTCATGCCCATGATCAACGAAGCGATTTATGCGCTCATGGAAGGCGTGGCCACGGTCGAGGACATCGATACCGTGATGAAGCTTGGCATGGCACATCCGATGGGACCGCTGACGCTGGCTGATTTCATCGGGCTGGATGTCTGTCTCGACATCATGAACGTGCTGTACGAGGGTATCGGTGATCCGAAATACCGGCCCTGTCCGCTGCTCAAGAAGATGGTCGCCGCCGGGCATCTCGGCAGGAAGAGCGGCCGCGGCTTCTATGATTACTCGCAGTCCTGATCACCGCTGCGCAACCTGTTTCCGTTTACTCCAGAGCAAGGAAGGTAGAACATGCAATTCGATCTGACCGAAGATCAAAAAATGATTCAGCAGACCGCGCGCGAATTTGCGCGGGAAGAGATTGCGCCCACCACCGTTGAGCGCGACATCAACGCGGAGTTCCCTCACGAGATCGTGAAAAAACTCGGTGAACTCGGTTTCATGGGCATCATGGTCGATCCCGAGTACGGCGGTGCCGGGATGGATACGCTCAGTTATGTGCTGGCCATGGAAGAAATTTCCGCGGTCGACGCCTCCGTGGGCGTCATCATGTCGGTGAACAATTCCCTGGTCACCTATGGTCTGCAGAAGTATGCATCCGATCACGTCAAGCAGAAGTACCTGGCGCCGCTGGCCACCGGTGAGAAACTGGGTGCATTCGCGCTGAGCGAGCCGGAGGCGGGCAGTGATGCCACATTTCAGAAAACACAGGCCGTGCTGGATGGTGAGAACTGGAAGCTGACCGGCACCAAGAACTGGATTACGAACGGTACCACGGCGGATTACTATCTCGTCATGGCACAGACGGATCCCGAGAAGGGATACCATGGCATTACGACGTTCCTCGTCGAGAAAGGATGGCCCGGTTTCGAGCAGGGCGCGAAAGAGGACAAACTCGGGATCCGCAGTTCAGACACTTCAACGCTGCTCTTCACCGACACGCCCGTTCCCGACGAAAACCGTATCTGGGAAGTGGGCAAGGGCTTCAACTTCGCGATGGATACGCTCAACGGTGGCCGCATCGGTATCGCCGCGCAGGCGCTGGGGATCGCTGCCGCCAGTCTCGAGGCGGCTGTCAATTACAGCAAGGAACGCAAGCAGTTCGGGACGGAGATCATGAACCATCAGGCGATTCAGTTCAAGCTCAGCAAGATGGCATGCGATCTCGAATCCGCACGCCTGCTGACGTACAAGGCGGCCTATCTGAAAGACACGCATCAGAAGTTTGTTAAGGAATCGGCGATGGCTAAATTAGTGGCATCCCGCGTCGCAGTTTCGAATGCCCTGGAAGCCATCCAGATTCACGGTGGTTACGGATACGTCCGTGAGTATCTTGTCGAGCGCTATCTCCGCGATGCCAAGATCACCGAGATCTATGAAGGAACCTCGGAGGTGCAGAACATCGTTATAGCACGAGAACTGCTAAGGGATTAGCCGAATTATCCATCACCACTCATAGAGGAGTTCACTATGAAAGTATTCGTGAAAGTCACGCTTCTTACCGTTGCGCTGTCGTTTCTGTTCACCGTGAACAGTGACGCGCAGTTCCGCCATCGCGGCAACTGGCTGGGACCCGTGCTGACGCTGGCGACTGACCCGATCGGCTTTGGTGCCAATTTTGAACATGGCATCAGCAAAAATGTCGGCATCGGCGGTATCATCCGTTACTGGGGTGATTCCGAGGAAACGGCATTCTATGACATTTCAGCCACGACCATCATTCCGCAGGCCCAGGCAGCCTATCATTTCATGCCGGGCGAACAGCTTGATCCCTATGCGGGCGGTCGTCTCGGGTACGCAATCAACAGTGTCTCTGTCGACAGTAAATCCGCATTTGGTCCCGATTATGATGATTCCGGTACCAGCGGACTGTTCCTGACCGCGTATGGCGGCCTCCGCTATTTCTTCTCTCCGAAGGTCGCCGCAAACGGAAGCCTCGAATTCCGCGTGGCGGGCGAGGACTATTTCGACGGAGCGCTGCAGCTTTCGGTGGGTGTGGATTTCACGCTCTAAGCAATTCGTCTCATAAAGTTGAAAAAGCGTCCCGCTCCCGGCGGGACGCTTTTCTCTTTTCAGGGAATTTCATAGATTCCAATGCACAGGAGAGTTGTGGAACCGATACCTTTTTTCCATCCCCTCCATTCACGTTGTTACTGGTCGCACATTCGCGATATTCCTGATACCGGTATCCCCGGACCCTGTCATTTCATCATTCACTTACTCAAGGACGGCGGGATGAAACGTTGGTTTACCATTTTCATGCTGACACTGCTTGCGGTCATTCTCACTTCAACGACCGGGTACGCGCAATACAAACCCGGTACGCACACCATCGGCGTCAATGCGACCGCCGTCACCGACCCTGTTGGGTGGGGCGTCAACTACGAGTACGGGTATGATGAAAATCTGGGCCTGGGCATGCTTGTCCGCTACTGGTCCCCGGAAGAGCGCAAGGCGTACGAATCGACCGGTGAGGCGAGCATCACGCGGGCAACATACATGGTGCAGCTGCAGGCACTTTACCACGCACTGCCGACCTCGGCATGGGATCCGCATGCGGGGGTGCGTGTCGGCTATTCCTACTATGATGAAGAATTCTCCACCAGCGGGATCGTTGTCGGCATCAGCGAACCCGAGCCCAAGGCCGAGAGCAATATTTCTCTGAGCATTGTCGGCGGCATGCGGTACTACCTCAGCGAGCAGCTGAGCCTGGGGGCCGCGCTTGAGTATTTCCTCTTCAACGACGAGAATTACTTCGACAATGAAAGCACGACCGGCGTCGTGTTTGACCTGAGCTTCACGCTGCGGTAAGAATCCTGCCGGTCACTGACGATCTTCACGCCCCGCACACTCTGCGGGGCTTTTTTTTCAGCCTCCTGCTTCCTGCCTTCCTGCCTTCCTGCCTTCCTGCCTTTCATATCCCTGCGCGTTTTCGTAATATTCTGTTTCGAGAAAATTGATTACAACAGCATCACATATTTCACTGGAGTGGAGATGAAAAAGAATCTCACCTTGATCATTATCGGCGGTATCGTCGTCATTGTCGTACTCTGGTTCATCAGCGCACAGAACAGCCTGGTGTCCAAGGAGGAAGCGGTCACGGCGAAGTGGAGCCAGGTCGAAAACGTCTATCAGCGACGCCTGGATCTGATCCCCAATCTCGTTGAAACCGTCAAGGGATATGCGCAGCAGGAACAGGAAGTGCTCACGCGGGTGACGGAACTGCGTTCGCGGGTCGGACAGATGAATGTCAGCAGCGATATCGTGAACAATCCCGAAGCCCTGCAGCGCTTCCAGAGCGCGCAGAATGAGCTCGGCAGCGCGCTCAGCCGCCTGCTCGTCGTGGCGGAGAAATATCCGGACTTGAAATCCAACCAGAATTTCCTCGCGCTGCAGAGTCAGCTCGAAGGCACGGAAAACCGCATCGCGGTAGAGCGGAAACGCTTCATCGAAACCGTGCAGGAGTACAACACCGCAATTCGCCGCTTCCCGACATCCCTCGTGGCGTCGATCGGCGGCTTTGACCGTATGGAAACCTTTACCGCCGACGAAGGAGCGGAAGAAGCACCACAGGTGGAGTTTTAATGTATTTATCGCGCTATCGGACACTGATTCTCACACTGCTCCTGTTCATTCCGGCGGCCACCGCCGGGGCGATTGAAGTCCCGGAGCTGCAGCGCTATGTGACCGATCGTGCGGGCGTTCTGTCCTCCGGCGAAGCCGAACAGATCGAACGGCTGCTTCAGGAGTACGACCGATCGACGTCCAATCAGTTCGTTGTCCTCATCATTCCGTCGCTCGAAGGGGAGTCGCTGGAGGATTTCTCCATCCGCGTCACCGAGAAAAACGGTATCGGAACCCGGGAGAATGACAATGGCCTGCTTTTACTCGTCGCGGTCAATGACAGGAAGATGCGTTTCGAGGTCGGGTACGGACTCGAGCCCGTCCTTACCGACGCACTGACTTCGGTTATCATCAGTGACGTCGTGGCGCCGGAATTTCGGCGAGGTGATTACGCCAACGGCATCTACGCCGGATTGCAGACCGCGATGCGGGCGGCGAGCGGGGAGTTTACCGTCAGTGAAACCTCCCGGAGGCCGAAGAAGGAAAAGAAGGGCAACTTCGTAGGACTGATCATCTTCCTCATCATCATGTTTATCGTCTTTCGCGGAAATCGCCGCGGCGGAAGGGGCGGCGGAATCTGGTTTATCGGCGGACCCTTCGGCGGCGGCGGTGGATTCGGCGGCGGCGGTGGATTCGGCGGCGGTGGCTTTGGCGGGTTTTCCGGCGGGGGCGGAAGCTTCGGCGGCGGCGGCGCCTCCGGAGGCTGGTAACGCACGCACAGGAGCATTTTCTTGAACAAATACATCCATGCACCGTTCGGCTGGAACAGCATCGTGAGACCCACACTGACGATGATGATCTGCGCCGCGGTGTTCCTCGCTGCATGTGGGGACGGACAGCGGCGTAACACGGGTGCAGCCGATGCAGCGGACTCCACCGCTCAAAAACAGGGCGTGGATTTCAGCGGCCGTACTCCGGTCGATACGCTTCATGTCGACTGCACAGGCGATGGCACACCGGAAATGGCGATCGCCTCGCGTTCGGACTCGCTCGAGCAGGATCCCATGCTCCGCGGAAGTTTTGATCGTGTGGATATCCTCACATCTGATCCTCCCGTGCGGCGTCTGTTTTTCGATCTCGTCGATTACGGACGATCGATGGAATCCCGTGATCTGACCGGTGATGGCGTCGGCGATATCATCGTGCATCTCGATGCGGGAGGCAACAATCCCATCACCTCGCGTGGGATGCATTGTTACGGATTGAACGACAACGATGAAGTCACCCTGCTGTTCTACGCCGCGAGCGGACTGCCGCGCCTGCAGGATCTCGACGATGACGGCGACAGTGAAATCCTCCTCTCCGATCAGTTCTGGGGGATGGTGCCCCATTCCGAAGCGATTGGTTTTACAGTACAGATATTCACCTACGAGCACGGGCTCTACGTCCCGGCCCGGGAGCGCTTTCGTCCGTATTTCACACCGATCCTCGCCAAGAGGCGCTCCGCATACGAGCGGCTGCGGCGCGCACCGGTGGATAGCGAGGAGGCGCGGCTGCAACTCTACCTGCGCATGGCTGACTATCTGGTGTGGAGTTATGCCCGCGGTGGAGCGACCGAAGCTGCGGCGCGCTGGCGGGCGGAACGTGAGTTTCTCCGCTCGGCGCTCAGCGCGGAGCAGTTCGAGGATCTCCGCTCGTTTGTCGACGACGTGCAGGAAATGGATCATGAGCAGATCGGGGGTATGAGCTGAGCAGCTTGATGCGATACGGATTCTCTATCCTGCTGGTGTTTCCGGTGTTCCTGAATGCCCAGCAGGTCACCGACACGGAAGCTCTGGCTTCACTCCTGCGACCGGTCGCCGCCGAATCCGCGGCGCGTATATCAGGCGAAACCGTGTATCTGACCGTCCTCCCCGAGCACGCACCTGTGCTCGTGACACAGATATTTTCGGAGGAACTCCAGAAGCGCGACCGCCAGGTATTTTTCCGGGAGACGGAAACGGCATCCGCGCTGACCGTGGATGTGAGGGAGATGGATTCGTATGCTGTGTCGAGTGGAAAATCTTCCTATTTTCGAAACATTAACGCCACGCTCGGGATTCTGCTCCGGGATCGCGAGGCGGGGCAGGTGTCGTGGTCCCGGGAGTTTCAGCTTGCCCGTACCGACACGCTCGATGGTGACGCTCCGTACGTGCGCCGCTCGTGGCTCGAAGAGGACTCGTCTTTCTGGGACGACCTGTTCGAACCCCTGCTGGTGACCGCCAGCGCCGTTGTCATCGCGATATTGCTTTTCACCGTTCGAGGATCCTGATGCGCTTGCTGTTCAGAACCGTTCCCCTTTTTTTTGCAGCCCTGCTTCTCGTTGCCTGCGGCTCCAGTGACGTCACGGAAAATCCCGGCGCGAGCGAGCGTTTCCGCCTGGGAATGAAGGAATATGAAGACGAAGATTACCTCGAGGCGTTGAATCACTTCGAGGTCATCCGGCTGCAGTTCCCGGGAAGCAGTGTGTCTGACAGTGCGCGCTATTTTACCGGTATGTGCCGCTTTCATCGGGAGGAATATCTGCTCGCTTCCTATGAATTCAACAGGCTCATCCAGGGCAGCCGCCGCAGCGCACTCGCTCCCGATGCCTATTACATGTTCTCGCAGTGCTATTACCAGATGTCGCCCAAGGTGCAGCTCGATCAGACCAATACCCAGCGCGCCATCGATGCACTGCAGAGTTTTGTCGAGCAGTATCCGAATCATCCGAAAGCACCGACGGTGGAAAAGCAGGTCCTCGAACTCGTCAACAAGCTTGCGGACAAGGAATACGAAACAGCGGTGCTCTACGAAAAAATGGAAAACCGGCAGGCGGCGCTGATTTACTTCAGCACCATTGTGGACCGCTATTACAACACGTATGTCGCCGATGATGCCCTGGCCGGAAAAATCCGCATGCTCATATCCCTGAAACGCTACGATGAAGCCGCATCGGCGGTCGATGACTTCCTCGAACGATATCCCGAAAGCGACTGGCGTGACGATGTCACGGACATGCAGGAGGATCTTGCGGAGCTCCGGCAGGAGCAGACTGCGACGCAGTAAGTTTCGACAATCACGAAACGGGCATACGACCATGAATGAAGAACGCTCGACGCCGCCGCACAGCGTCCGCGCCTCACAGGTGGAAATGACGGAACTGGTGCTGCCGAACGACACCAATCAGCTCGGAAATCTGCTTGGCGGACGACTGATGCACATGATGGACATCGCCATGGCCATCGCCGCCGCGCGGCATTCCGGCCTGGTATGCGTGACGGCCTCCGTCGATGAGATCAACTTTCTGCACCCCATCCGTCTCGGACAGGTGGTGATTCTGCGGTCGTCGGTAAATCGTGTGTTTCGCACGTCGATGGAAGTCGGGGTCAAGGTGTTCTGCGAGGATCTGAAATCCGGCAAGCGTACACATACGAATTCCGCGTATATGACATTCGTGGGATTGAACGCCGAGGGCACACCGACACCGTCACCGCAGGTTATCCCCGAGACGGAGGAAGAGAAACGCCGTTTTGAGGATGCGCAGCGACGGCGCAGACATCGTCTCGAAGGAAAAGCAAAGGGTGAAGGCTCATAGTGAACAGGATCAGTCATGACAACGATATCATCTAAAAACAGACAGCGCACATTCCGCGCCATCGTGCCTGTACCGGCGGTGCTTGCGCTGCTTCTCATGCTTTTGCCTGCCGGCCGGGCAGACGCTCAGGAGCAGGCAATGAGTGATCTAAGCAATCAGGACTTCATTTCCTTTGTCCGCACCCTGCGCAATCCGCAAATGCTCTCGGCAAACGCGGGGCAACTGCCGATCCCACGGGGTGCGCGCTGTGGACTCGGCATCTCCGCCGAGGCGGTGCGCCGTCTCCCGACCATGCCACCGGACCAGGCCGATGAACTGCGCAAACTGCTTTCCCTGCAGCGTCGGGATATCAGTGTCGTCAGTCCTTCCGGCAGATTCCGCATTCATTTTGATACAACGGGCTATCATTCCCCGGCCCTGCTCGACGAGAACTTCAATCGCATTCCCAATACCGCATATGCCTACGCGGATTCGGTCGCGCGCATTTTCGATGAGGTTTATGAGGTGGAAATCGGACAGTACGGCTTTGATCCACCGCCGTTCCGCGCCGGAGAGACGGAATACCAGATCACCATCCTCGAATTTCTCGGCAATTATTACGGGCAGACGCTGTTCAACGCCCCGCTGCCTAACGGCGGCACCGTGCGCAATACGTATGCCACGCACATGGAAATCGACAATGACTTCCTGCGGTACGACACCCGCGGGATCGAAGGGGTACGAGTGACCGCCGCCCACGAATTCCATCATATGGTGCAGCTCGGGATGTACGGATTCTGGGATACCGATCGGTGGGTGCATGAAATGACATCCACATTTTTCGAGGAAGCCGTTTATCCTGAAATCAACGACTACTTCCAGTATATCGGCACCTTCATGCGGAAGACCGACCTGCCGATGTACGCGTGGAGCCCTGATGGATACGAGCTCGTGCTCTGGCCAATCTTCCTCGAGTACAAATACGGGAACACGCTGATCCGTGAAATCTGGGAAGGGATGCGGCAGGTCGAGCCCGTCACGGCGACGCGTGACGCCATCCGTGATCATCTGCCGGTCGGCGGGGATGTTGCTTCGGATTTCTGCAGCTGGACGTCGCAGAATTATTTCACCGGGTATCGCGCCGAGCGGAAGTCGCCGAATATGTACGACGATGCCGCGCAGCTCGCCTCGGTCGATCCGACCGAGCTGGAGCTGGTCGCCGAGTCGGCGCGGATGACCGGCACACTGCTGCCGCTGTCTGCGGAATACCTGCGCGTGTACCGCGGCCTCGATTCCCTGACCTTCGTCGTCAGCAATTCCGATATCACATCCGCCATCAGCCGCAGCGGTGCCGGTGTGTCCTACGAACTCGAAGTGCGCCGCTCCGGATACGACGAATCATGGATCTCGCTGTCCAACGGCTGGGCGTACAGATTTACCGCCAGCCAGCCGAACGCACTGTGCGTGGCGCTTCTCGAAGGGGGGACAGCCGCGATGGTGGAGCGGGACGCTCCGTTCCCGAATCCGTTCTTTCCCCGTGAGCATACCCGCCTGCAGTTTCCCATTCCCCGCAGCGTCGAGGCC
>Ga0207831_100217_pt1 | contig 27750 bp, 20 predicted proteins | sample TtanPargueraPR_7_FD_187741 | JGI IMG/M metagenome (GOLD analysis project Ga0207831, IMG submission 187741) | Aerobic enrichment media microbial communities from Bioluminiscent Bay, La Parguera, Puerto Rico - Tt and M1 (2) (SPAdes) | ecosystem: Environmental > Aquatic > Marine > Unclassified ...
ATCCACCCCACGAGCCAGCCGTACTGCGGCTTTGCCCGTTGGGCCCAACCCGATTTGGCGCGCATGAGCCACGTCCTGCCGCCGTTTCGGACCATGATTTTTTTTACAAACTGCATGTGGGCACGGGAAAAGGGCAGGGTGTTGGCCTGCAATTGCCGCAGGAATTCTATCTGCTGGCGCGAGGTTATGCGCAGGCCTCCATCGAGCCAGAACGAATCCAGCTTGCCTTCAATGTTGCGGTTTCCATAGGCACACAGGTCGATGTAATTTTGCATGCGCGCCTTGCCGATGCGCTTGGCAATGATCTGGTAAACCCATACAACCGAATGTTTGAACGCGGATTCCAGTGTCTGATCTTTGTTCCATGATTTTGCCCGATACTTGGTGCCGTCCCACTTGAAGACTTCATCCTTTTTGACCACGCCGGATTGCAGGGCGATGAGCGTATGCAGGATCTTGAACGTGGAGGCGGGCAGCCAGTCCTTTTGGGCACGATCCCTGTTGCGGAAGAACCATTCCTGCGTGTTGGGGCTGAAAACGACAATGGAAGCCCCGGTGAACGAAACTTCTTTCTTGGCAGGGGCCTTTGCAGGAGCCGTTTTGACCGCAGGCTTTGCCGTTTGTGGTTCCGGTGTTTTCCGGGAGTGGGGTGCACACCCCATGCACAACAAAAGAGCTACAAGCATCGCGACGATGTTTTGCATGTGAGACATCCTCCTCAATTCGAGGTGATAACACCGGAATGACCGGTGTCGTGCGGGTTATCGGGAAACCCGTCGGGACAGGCCGAAGCGATCGCGCAACATCATGAGCTGTTCGTGATGCTCATGAAGGAACGTATTCAATTGTTTGATCACCTCGGGGTGATTCAATGTTGAAAGGCGGTAGCTGACTCTTGTATACGGTAAATCGGGTGCCAATGTAAGGGCTTCGTGCGAGCGTTCCATGTGTTCAAGGTGATAGCGGGCCACGGCAAGGCAGCCGAACCCACCGTCCACGCGGCCACGCAGTACCATTTGTATGAGTGATGCATAGTCGTCGCAATAACTTAGGCGTATCCGCCCGGATTCGATAAGGTGTTCGTATTTGGTGGCCGTGAACCCCCGGACGGTTGCCAGCGTCCGGAGCTGGCGAACCTGCATGCGATGGCGCAACGGCAACACCATAACGCCGTCGTAGGATTCGGAAATTTCGTCACTGTAGGAGACCGTGAGGCCTTCACGGTCCTCGGGGTGCCACAGGGCGTTGTCCGGGTATTTGAAATCAAGCCCCTTACCATGCAGGAAACGTGAGTAAAGACGCAGCACCGGCAGCGGGACATATTGAAAATGGTAGCCGTATTCCTTGGCGAACTGATCCAGCACGACCCGCCCAAAGCCTGAGTAGACTCCGAGATTGCTGGAAGATTGCGGATAATAGCGAATGTCTTCCACCCCGACCCGGAAGACCGGACCTTCGGCCCATGCGGGGCAGGACAGGATCATGAAGCTGATGAAGGTTATGAAAAATCGAACCACATAATTCTCCATATGTTCAGGGACAGAATTTATTTAGCAGGCACACAACGGACAGGCAAGTGACGCTTGCCATATCGCCTCTGAAAAGGCATAGGAAACCAATGCGCAAAAGAGATCCTATGGAGCATGTTATGACAAAGCATTGTTTTATCGTACTTTTTGCCGTTCTTCTTACCGCAGCTTCCGCCAGGGCTGAAACCGTTATCCTTTCCAGGGGACAAACAGTATACGTTCCCGTCTATTCGCACGTATATCAGGGTATCAAATGCCGCCCCTACAACCTTTCGGCCTTGCTCAGCATCCGTAATACGGACCCCTCCAACGCCATAACAGTGGCCTCGGTACGGTATTATGGTTCGGACGGCACATTGGTGAAGACGTATCTGGATTCGCCGATGGTGGTGCAACCGTTGGCTACAGCGGAGTTTCACATCCGGGAGCGGGATACGTCCGGTGGCTCTGGGGCCAATTTCCTGGTGCAATGGCAGGCGCCGCAGGGGAAATCCAATGCGCCACTGATTCAGGCCGTCATGATAGGAACGGCCTCCACACAAGGCATTTCCTTTGTCTGCAATGGGTGGGTCATCAACGAAGAAGGGCGTTGATTGACCAACGCCCTTTTGAGTCTTCCCAATTCCTGAATCTGGATTTAGGTTTGCATCATGTCCAGCATGTCGCCCACGGTCAAGTTGGCCTCATTCGCCCATGCCTTTTTCGTATTGCCGAAAGAGTCGTCAATATCGGTTAATCTTGCGTCAATGACCTTGCTGAGAGTGCCATGACCGCCGTCACCCGTCATGGTTCCGTTTTGGACAGTTTCAACGAACAGCACGTCGTTTTCATCGCGATTGACGGTTTCGTGCGAGTTCAGGGTCGCTTTCTTTTTGAGCATCCCGTTTTCGTAACTTTCCTCGGCATGTTCGCTGCTGAAAAGGATTTCCGGGACGTCGTTTTCGGAGAGCGAACCGCCGGTGCGGAACCCGCCTTCCACGGGCAGGGTGTTTTCCCGCGCACGTTCCGTATCGGCTTGACGGGCCACAAGTTCTCCTCCCCGGTAGGTTTCATTTTCCACAGTGAGTTCATACGGTCCCTTGCCGTTTATCTGTGAACCAAGACGTCCGGCGTTTCCATATTGGCTCAGGGCGATGCCAGAGGCTCCGTCTTGGGCATTATCCTGAAACCCTTCGGCAAGCATTTCTCCGGCGGAGAGGGGCTTGTCCGCCGCGTATTCTTCCTCCGAGATATTGAGAGACCGCATGAAGTCGCCACTTCTGTCCGGAAGGTGCTGCTCGTGTGATTCCTCCATGACGAGCGATCCCTTGGTGCTTTTGACCAGTTGGCCCTGTGCAAACCATTTGACGGACATTTCCTGTTCCAGCGTCCTGACTGCGCCGATTTCTTTTTTCTTCTGACCGATTTTGTCGGAAAAGGATGCCTCGCGCAGTCTTTCTCCGTCCTGGTCGTATTCAGTCATGGAGTAGGAAATGGAAGAATTACCGTTTTGGACATCCGTGGAACCCGGAGCCATATTGCCCAGTGTGTCAGCTGTCCGGTTTGTCTGCATCCGGGCTCCCATGGAGTAGGAAACCTGAGCCGACCGGCGCAGTTTGCCGTCTTCGTATTCATTGACGTTGGCATGGTAGGAAAGATGCGCCGAATCAATTGTCATTCTGGAGGCCATGGACTGCAAACTTTCCACGCTGGCCTCAACCGGGCTGTCGTTAATGGCCGCATAGGCCATGTTCAGAACCATGCTGTCGTTCATTTCCTTGGTCACTTCCTCTCCGTCGAACCATTGGACATTGCGGTACATGGTGGCTGCGGATTCCTTGGAGGAGGTGTCGCCAAGGCCGGTGAGCGTGGTGCGCACTTTTTGGAAGATTTTGCCATCTTCGTCATAGTGCTCCACATCGGTGGTCATGGTGTTGCCGTCGGTGATGCCGGTCATTTTCTTGACCAGTGTGTCGCCTTTGTATTCCAGCAATTCCATCTGGTCGCCATTGAACGTAACCACCTGTTTGCGGCCATTGCCCAGCATCGTGGTGCCTTCTGAGTATCCATAGCGCGTTTCCCATATATTGCCTTCGCTTTCCACTTCTTCCTTTTCAGCGTTTTGCCGGGCACGGGCCTGTTGTGAAAGGACCACGGAGTCCTTCAGGTCGGGGACCGTTTTTTTGGTCTTGTCGTAAACGTCATCGGAAGACAGGAACGTCTTGGAAGACAGTACGCTGGTCAGGGATATCGGTTCGCTCATGGTGAATATCCTTTGGTAACGAGCCTCGGTAAAAGAGAAAACAGTTTTAAAAGAAAAACAACCGACACTGTTTATTCGGCAGCTGTTTATAAAACTTTATATTTAGGTACTGAATTGTTTAGAATTGATAAAGAAAAATGTCCGTCGCCCCAAAGGACAACGGACATTTTTGAATGTCGGTATGGTGTGAGAAGCGTTAGCGGCCGCAGCACTTCTTGTATTTTTTGCCGGATCCGCAGGGGCAGGGGTCGTTGCGACCCACCTTGGGGGCGCTGCGGCGAACCGTTTCCTGCTTGCGCTGTGCGGATTCGTTGTCGTGGTATTCCACGTTTTCATCTGTCTCGTGCTGGAATTCCTCTTCCCTTACCTCGGATTCAATGCGCAAGTGGCAGAAGGCTCGCAAGGCATTTTCCTTGATGGAGTAGAGCATCTCCTGGAACAGTTCGAAGCCTTCACGTTTGTACTCCTGCTTGGGGTCTTTCTGGCCGTAACCGCGCAGGCCGATGCCGTCGCGCAGGTGGTCCATGTTCAGCAGGTGGTCTTTCCAGTTGCGGTCCAGCGTTTCCAGCAGGAAGTAACGCAGGATGTCCTGATAATGGTTGGGAGCGCTGGCTTCCAGTGTGGACAGGATTTCCTTGTACCACTGCATGGCCGTATCCATGGCCGGGATCCTGCCGCCCCTGAACTCCTCGAAACGGCTGAAGTCGAAGATTTCCTCAAGGCGGCCGCGTACGGTCTCCTGCACTTCCTCATCGACTTCCTTGGTGCTTTGCATGGGGGTGAGCAAGTCTTCGAACAGGTCTTCGGCGTACTCCTCGACAATTTCATCCATTGTCTCGGCATTCATGAGTTCGCGGCGCAGGTCATAAATGGCCATGCGCTGCTGGTTCATGACGTCGTCGTATTCCAGAAGTTGCTTGCGTATTTCAAAGTTGTGGGCTTCCACGCGGGTCTGGGATTTTTCAATGGCGCCGGAAACCATCTTGTTTTCGATAGCCTGTCCTTCTTCCATGCCCAGCCTGTCCATGATGCCCTTGAGACGATCGGAACCGAACAGGCGCATGAGGTCGTCGTCCAACGCAAGGTAGAATCGTGAGGAACCCGAATCGCCCTGACGGCCGGAGCGGCCCCGGAGCTGGTTGTCAATGCGGCGGGATTCGTGGCGTTCCGTGCCAAGGATGTGCAGGCCCCCCAGTTCCTTGACGCCTTCGCCCAGCTTGATGTCGGTACCGCGGCCAGCCATGTTGGTGGCGATGGTGACCTTGCCCCGTTCGCCTGCCTCGGCGACGATCTGGGCTTCGTTTTCATGGTGCTTTGCGTTCAGCACGTTGTGCGGCACCTTGAGCTGCTTGAGCAGGCGTGAAACGAGTTCGGACTTTTCAATGGACACCGTACCAACCAGCACCGGCTGGCCGGCCTTGTGGCATTCCTGAATGGATTGGGCGATGGCTTTGTATTTTTCGTCCTGCGTCTTGAAGATGGCGTCAGGGTGGTCCTTGCGCACCATGGGGCGGTGCGTGGGAATGACGATGACTTCCAGCCCGTAAATCTGGTTGAATTCAACGGACTCGGTGTCGGCGGTACCCGTCATGCCCGCCAGTTTGTCATACATGCGGAAATAGTTCTGGAAGGTGATGGAGGCCAGCGTCTGGTTTTCGCTTTCCACCTTCACGTTTTCCTTGGCTTCGATGGCCTGATGCAGGCCGTCGGAAAGGCGGCGGCCCGGCATGGGGCGGCCCGTGAATTCGTCCACCAGCACCACCTGACCGTCCGTGACCATGTAGTCCACGTCGCGGTGGAAGTTGTGGTGCGCCTTGAGGGCTTGCAGGATGTGGTGTTGCAGGGAAATGTTTTGCGGATCGAACAGGTTGTCGATGCCCAGCAGATCTTCGCATTTTTCCACACCCGCGTCCGTGAGGGTTACGGTCTTGCTCTTTTCGTCCAGCTCGAAGTCTCCGTCAGGCAGGCTGTCGGTGTCTTCCGGGTCGCGGGGAGAGGATTTTTTCAGGGACGGGACAAGTGCGTCGATGCGGCGGTACAGGCCCGAAGCCGAATCTGCTGCACCCGAAATGATCAACGGGGTTCTGGCTTCGTCAATGAGGATGGAGTCGACTTCGTCCACGATGGCGAAGTGGAGCTCGCGCTGGACGAGTTGCTCCTTGTAGAACTTCATGTTGTCGCGCAGGTAGTCGAATCCGAATTCGTTGTTGGTTCCGTATGTGATATCCGCGCTGTAAGCGGTCTGGCGTTCCTCGTCACTCAGTCCGTGTACGATGACGCCTACGGAAAGGCCGAGGAAGTTGTAAAGCTGACTCATCCATTCGGCGTCACGTTTGGCCAGATAGTCGTTGACTGTGACCACGTGCACGCCCTTGCCTGCCAGCGCGTTGAGCACAACGGGCAGGGTTGCGACCAGGGTTTTACCTTCACCGGTTTTCATTTCCGAGATTTTGCCCTGATGCAGCACGATGCCGCCGATGAGCTGCACATCGAAATGGCGCATGTCGAAGACACGGCGTCCGGCTTCCCGCACCAATGCAAAGCATTCCGGCAGCAGGTCGTCCAGTGTGTGTGTCCCGGCGGCGACGTCTTTCTTCCACTGGGTGATGCGGGCCGGAAAATTTTCATCCGCCAGCTTTTGCATGGCCGGTTCAAGGCTGTTGATTTCTTCAATGAAGGGATTGAGTTTTTTGAGGTAGCGGTCGTTTTTCGATCCAAACAGGAACTTGAGCATTATGTCTGGTTCTCCTTATGCCGGAGTTTGTTTGTCTTGTATCTGCATGTAGGCAGTATGTTTTGATGCGCTTCCCGTCAACCTTGCGGGGAGTGGAGCATCATCGGGGAAATATCTGCGGCGCCGTGCGCACTGTCTTTGCGCCCTGTGGCTAGTTGCCCCGGGGCGGGGATACGATCCGTCCGGTCTGGAAGATATGGTCGAAATCGTTTTTGTCAATGTGACAGCGGCAATGGTTGCCGACCTGTAACGAAGTGACCTCGGATACCATAGAACGGCCTTGGCGTAAAAGCGGGGCTGACAGGGGGATCGGGTTAGCTTGTCGCCGGGGGAACTGTTTGGTGGACGGTTGCGTTGCCACACGGGAAAAAGTCAGGTTACCGGTAGGATAAAAACGGTCCGCCCTTGGGACGGACCGTTCATTCAAGGCTACAGCAGGTCGGCTACTTCGTCGCCTGTGCTTTCCGGTTTGGAGTGTTGTTTGATGTTCTCACGATATGCGGGATACAACTTTGCGTACCAGATGCCTACGACGATGAGGCTTAACATTTGCAGAATGGATTGGGCTATGAACAGCACTGTGATGGCTGCCATGGAGCTGCCGAATTTGATAGTCAGGCCTTCAAGGATGATGAAAGCCACTATGAAGATCAGGAACGAGAGAAAAATACGAAGGCCATGCCCCTTGGTCATCTTCCAGCCATCCCTCAGCTTGTGCATCTCTCCCAGTGCAATGCCGGGCAGGACCATCAGCACGCGGATAATGGAGACATATGCCCATATGCCCACCGGAATACCAACGATTATGCACGCTGTGAGGGCTGACATGTTATTTTTCATGACGGTCATCCCGACTGCGAACAATATGCCGAGGGGGATAGAAATCAAAATCATCACCCCCGTGAATTTCAGGAAAAAAATGAACAGGTGGAAGAGTTTGCTGCCCAGTGCTTCCGGTATTGCCTTCGGATTACCGCGCATTTGAGTAACGGTATAATGGTTGAAAATAAGCATATAGGCCCACACGAAGAGGAAAGCAGCCAGAAATCCTACGTAAATGAGGGGAGAAAAAGAAAACGTTCCCGTAAAAGTCATGTGCCTGATCACATACATATTCAGGCCGAAAAACGCGAACATGACGGCTAAAGGTGCTACGGCAAAACCGATGTAAGTGAGCTTCTTTTCCATAAACAGGCTGAGTGATTTCGAGATCACTCCGAGCGGTGAGATATTTTCCTGCATATTCAATGTCCTTGTATTCCTGTTCGGGTTTCTCCGGCCACCCGCAGGGACTTTCGTCCCTCCCCCCGGCTGTGCCTGAGACAATAATATCAATAAAACGGCCTTTTTTAAGGGCCGAGGTGTTACGCGTCCTGCTCCAGCGTCTCCAGCTTGAAGTGTGGCTTTTCCGTATCCTTCCGTTCGGGCGGGACCAGGTGTTCATACCATACCGAAAGCATAAGCATGGCCAACGCCAGAACCGGAGCAAGAACAATCGACATGACAAAAGCGAACATCATTGTCCCGCTGGTCTTGGCGTGATCAACGAGCACGTTCATTCCAAGGTCCGGCAGAGATTGCACGAAGCAAACAATGAAAAGTATGATTCCGTATCCTTTCGACAATCTCCAGATGTCGCGGATCTTTATGACCTCGCCCATGGCAATGCCCGGAAAGGCCAGCATGAATCTGCTCATGATCGCACAGACCAGCAGTGTGACCAGTAAGGTTGCAATGGGGGTTACCTCGCCCGTTATGGCGTTGGTAAAATGTATGGGACTTCCCTCGGCCGAGAAGATCATTGATGGTACGACCACAAGTACAACGAGGATTTCTGGCACCATCATGATGACCAGTGCGTGGATTATTTTTTCAAAAGGGCGGGGAGGTATGAGCTTGGCCCGACCTCGTTGATGGGTGACTGCAAAATGGCTGAAGAATATTTTGAATGCCGGTGCGATGATACAAAGAATGATCACCGGAAGACGGGGATACTGTGTTCCTGTGGAAAGAGCGGGGTCTGTTCCCGCTTTCCATAGGTACAGCAAGGCGATGAGTAGTGTGGTCGCGGAGCAAATTCCCATATAGGTCCATTTGCGGTCCTTGAACAATGCCCATGCCTGTGCAGCGGCTTCTGCCGTCGTGACTTTTGTGGCGATCGGTATGATGGGGCTTGTGTCTTCCTTCTGCTGGCCTTGTTCCAAATCCATGGCTTTGCGCCGGGCCATCAATTCTTTGTACCATGTGGCGAAAAGAATCGGCCAAAACGCGGTTACCATTACCATGCTGATTGCGAGCCCAATCACGATGACAGTGAAGTAGGACGTGTTGTCAGGAAAGAACATGGGGATAAAACTCAGCAGCATGACGGGAAACGGAAAGATTATGGCTGAAGCAAATATGCGAAAAGTGTGTCCACGGGAGAGATCCCATGCGTTGACGAGTCCGCTTCTTTTGCCCACGGCCAACGCCGGGAAAACGAGATTGAGCCTGACAAAGAGCAGCCCAATGATCACAAGCCAGCCGCCAAGGCACAAGAACCCGGGGAGCGGATTTTCCATAATGGACTGAAAAACATGATTTTCGTTCATGTATGGCAGAAGGGTCATGCCCAAAAAAGCTACCGGCGATGTCAACATATTGATGATGAAAGCGTTGACGAACAAATACCCGGCCCCTTGCAGGCTTTTGATCGCAAGTTTTTGGGGAATATACTTTTTCTTACCTACCTGTATGGCGATAAAATGATATTGCAGACTCAGTGTCCATGCTTGGAACAATGTGAGGGAAAGCACGGCAAATCCTATGAAATGTGCTATATCCAAAGGATCGGGTGCAAGACTGTCGGGGTGTATGGTGGGAAAGAGGTAATCAATGCCGTATAAGGCAGCGGTAATGGCTGCAAGTACGACACAATATAGCAATACGGTCCATTTATGCTGCCACAGCAGTTTCAACGTACCGTTGAAGACTCCAACAGGAGATATTTTTTTCACGAATCTATCCAGCAGAAAAAAAGTAAACCCGCTCCACTGCTCGCCGAGGCCGTTAAGCCCCTCCCCCTCTGTGGATGACGCCTAGGCGTCGTCCTCTAAATCAAGTATCTCCAGCCAGTGCCCGACCTGAATGTTTTCAGGAGCCGAAGCTGCAAGCTGCGCAACACAGGCGGAACATCCCGTGAGCACGGTGTCGGCGCCATCGAGGCTTTGCCAACAGCGCTCATTGACCTGCGTGCACAGCTCTGGTGATCCCAGCTGCATGACACCGCCGAACCCGCAGCATTGGCGGTCATCAGGCTCCAGCAGTTTTTCTCCCAGAACTGCCGACAGAAAAGCATGGTCCGTGTCCTGATGCTGCATATGGCAGGGACGATGATACCCTATCCATTCTGGCGCCTGCGGGGTTAGCACATAACATCCTTGTAATACAAGCCTTGAAATGGGAGTCAATGCTTCAATCCATTGCCGGGCTTCCACCGCATCCTCGAAGTTTTTGGAATATTCGGCCAGCCCCTTGTGGCAGGATGCGCACAAGGTCACGATTTTCGGTTTTCCGGCCTTGCGCCATGCCAGGACGTTCGTGTCGCGCATTTGGGCCGCGTCCGTTTGGAAACCGGCGCACTCAAGCCCCATGCCGCAACAACCGAACTTGCCCTTGACCACGTCGATCCCAAGCCGTGATAGCAGGTCAAGCGCAGTGTGCTGCCATTCGGGGCGTACATATCTGGCCGTGCACCCGGAGAAAAGCATCATGGAAGTGCCTGCATGATTTTTGGGCAGCGTTTTTATTCGGACGAACGGCTTGAGGCCGTTTCCGCTTTTCAGCAGCTGCATGGCCTTGAGGAACGGGGAAAGCCGTTCCGGCTGCATGCCGGAGGGAATGAGCCGTGCGGCCAGACTGGTGGAGGGCCACAGCTCCCTTGCGTGTTTAAGCCATTTGTTCCAGAGCCAGCCACGAAAACCGGGGTGCTTCCCGCGAAGGTCGGCCACCAGCGCCGGAACATCTACACCTTGCGGGCATTTCTGTTTGCAGCGGCCGCAGCCAAGGCAAAGACCGGCCAGTTCCGCCGCGTCCTTTTCCTGCAAGGCTTCAATATCGGAGGCCAACAGGGCGGACAGATTCGCCTTGGCCCGGGGGGAAAGCTCTTCCTGTCCGCTAGCGCGCAGCAGTGGGCAAACTTCCATGCATTTGCCGCACAGTATGCAGTTCCCGGTGTCGGTCATGGCTTTACCATCCCTTGCCCGGATTCATGATGCCGTGCGGGTCGAACACATGCTTGATGCCGGTCATGACATCCTGCTCATTCGAGCCGAGCTGTTGATCCACGAAGGCTGCCTTGGTCAGTCCCGTGCCGTGTTCTCCCGAAATGGTGCCCCCGAGGGACAGAGCCAACCGGAAGACCTCTTCCTTGGCCTGCTGCGCATGGGCCAGTTCTTCGGGCCATGAGGCATTGTGCATGATGTTTACATGGATGTTGCCGTCGCCCAGATGGCCGAAGCACATGATGGGCAGATTCAGGCGCGCTGAAATTTCGTGTACGGCTTCCACTGCACTGGCAACCTTCCCGCGTGGAACCGCTATGTCCTCGCCCATCTTGTCGGGCCGCAGCTTGAATGAGGCCGGACTGATGGAGCGGCGCACGTCCCAGAGTTGCTTTTCGTCCGCACCGCGTCCGATGAGCAGTCTCTCCGGGGTGACGCGTTTCAGGGCGGACTCCAGCCGGTTCAGCCCAAGGGCGACTCCTTGTTCCGAGCCGTCCGTCTGAATGAGTAGCGCTGCCTGCACGGTATCCGGCAACGGAGAAGATCCGGCCTCGCGCAGGGCATTCAGTGTGGAGCGGTCCATGAATTCCAGAGCCGAAGGCAGGATGCCTGCCTGGAATATGGCGGCCGCACCGTCCATGGCCGCGTTGATGGAGCAAAAACCGGCCAGCAATGACGCCGTGGCTTCCGGCAGGGGGAGCAGTTTGAGGGTCAGACGGGTGATGATGCCGAGTTTGCCGGCGGAGCCTGCGAACAGGCGTGTGAGGTCCAGTCCCACCACGTCCTTGTGCGTACGTCCTCCGGTCTGCAATATGCGTCCGCCCGGAAGCACGGCTTCGAGGCCCAGCACATAGTCGCGGGTCACGCCATACTTGATGGCGCGCAGGCCTCCTGCACAGGTGGAAACATTGCCGCCTACCGTGGAGAATCCGGAACTTGCCGGGTCCGGCGGATAAAACATGCCCTTGGCTGCGGCTGCGGCTTGCAGGTCGGCAGTGACCATGCCCGGCTCGACCTCTGCCACGAAATCGGATTGATTCATGTCCAGAATGCGGTCCATTCGCAGCATGGATACCACAATGCCCGGTTGTACGGGCACGGTGTTGCCCACGGTTCCGGTGCCGCGTGCCCGTGCATAGATGGGCATGCGTTCATTATGCGCCCAGCGCAGCAGCTCCGAAACCTGTTCGCTGTTTTCCGGTCGAACCACAGCCAATGGCATGGCCCGCAGTCGGCTGCCGTCCGTGGAAAAGGCGGCCATGCGCTCCGGGGAGAGCAGGCAATCCTCCTCCGGGAAGACTCCGGACAGGAATTGTTTTTGTGGTCTGGTGAGTTCTCTGGTGTTCATGCTGCCTTGCGCTTGTTGGCGGAAGTGGTGGGCAAAAGGTACGGTCAGCCCCGGTCCCTGTCAATGCGAAGCATGAATGGAGTTTCGTTGTCCCGGCTTTATCCAGCCACGGCCCGGACGTGAAAGCGGCAAGTGGAATCCTGCCACCAGATGAACCCCAGTTCCGCGTCCGCATACCATGCCGCCGTGTAGGCCTTGGTATCCGCGCTCCAGAGTCGCGCCTTATGTGCGTCGAATGCGGATTCGATGCAGAATCGGCCCGGTTCGTTGGCCCCGGTGAAAAGGGTGCATAATTCTTCCACGGTGGGCAGTCGCCAGTCCTTGCGTCCGCCGAACCTGTTTTCGTTCAGGCGGCGTATGTGGGCTTCCGCCCGGTCAAAACTGAGCGCAAAGCGGGAACCGCCCTGTTCCCATACCAGACCGTTGCAGGTATCGACGACTGTGCCATCCCCCTGATCATCGAATCCGCCGCAGCCGTATTGTTGCGGCCTCCATAATTTGTCCAGCCCGAATTGCTTGCGAGCCGCACGGGTGCCCACCTTGATGGGCGTGGTGCGCGGTTTCCAATTCCGCTTGTGGCGGGGGACACTTTCTTCGTCAAAGAAGGGGCATATCGAATCGCGGTGTGTCTGCCACTGATCGGAGAGCTCTTCAAGAGCTTCCTGCATGGCACGGGCATGAACGAAACGTTTGTCCGGATCATGTTCCAATGCGGTTTTGAAAAATGTGTCCCAGTGTTGGTCAAGGTCCGGGTGCAGGGCAGAGGCATTTGTCCCTGTTCCGTCCTGAAGGGGCAGTCTTCCCGTGAGCATGCGGAACAGGGTCACGCCCACGGAATAGCAGTCCGCACGGGCGTCCGCAGCATCCGGGGATGCTTCCTGCTCCGGAGCCGTGTAATAGGGGGAACCTACCACCATGCCCTTGTGGCGTCTGGTTGGTTCTCCGCGCAATCGGCTCAGGCCGAAGTCGATGAGTTTGACTCTGTCGCGGCCGTTGGAACGGTCCGCCAGCATGACGTTGAAAGGCTTGACGTCACGATGCATGATGCCCTCGTAATGCAGCCTGTCCAGACCCGCCAGCATCTGTTTTGCGATGTCCAGCGAGCGGTCCACCCCCAACAGGCGGGAAGGACGTTCAACTTCATAGTTTTCGCCCATGAGCACACCGAGGTTGTTGCAATAGTAGCCCATGGAAAAATGGGGCGGGACGCGCTCGGCCAGTTCTTCCGGCTCCATGTCTTCATGACCGCGAGGCAGCGGCTCGCCCGGGTCCACGTCCAGAATGGAGGCCACATTCGGGTGCTCAATGGCAGCCATGGTTACCGCCTCGCGCAGGAACATTTTCTCCACGGCTTCAAGCCCCATGAGATCGGCCATGATTTCCGCAGGTCGGCAAACCTTGAGAGCCACGATCCTGCCTGCAATGGGCATGGCTGCCCTGTAGACCGCTCCCATGCCTCCTCGCCCCAACAGGCCGAGAATACGATACCTTCCGATATGCATTTATTTGTCCGGGAACCTCTCGGAGCACAATTCTCCGGCAGCTCCCCAGTTCTCTTTATCAACCTCGTCGATAATCACACTCACCACTTCGGGAGTACAGCCAAGAATGCGACATGCTTCCCGAGTCAGACTTTCTACCAGGTCTCTTTTCTTGTCGAGGGTGGTCCCTTTCCATGTCTCTATCCGTATAATAGGCATATGCTTCTCCTTGTTTTCTCTTTGAATAACAGACCATTGTTCTTTTTGTCGAGGATCGGATTTTTCAGGCGGGAGGTTTATCGTGCGCGTAACGTACGCACGGCAAGCAGGGCCGCAGCGGTCCAAACCACAAGGCCGGTAATGCCGGTATCGCCGCCAAGCAGAGGATTCACATCCGGGAACATCCAGTGCCAGATGCCGTATCCCTGCGCGTTGAGCGCTGCATGCATCCAGGCTGCCAGCAACACCGAGCCGTACGAAAGGCTCAGTTCATTGAAAAATGTTCCAAATGCGGTGCAGGCAACGATCATCATGCATATTCCTGCCACCGGGTATCCGGGGTAGTTGAAGCCGCCCACGATCAACGGTGCGTGCCATAGACCCCAGATTACGCCGAGGAGCAGGTAAGCGCGTATTTTGCCGAGTACCATGAGCCGGGGCAACAGGAATCCGCGCCATCCCAACTCTTCCCCCAACGTGGCCGCGGTGTTGATCAGAGGGCCGATCACGATGCTGGCCGGAAGCATGATGCCCAACACATCCGGGATTGAAACCGGCGATCCTTGCAGGTCGGCCAGTCTGGCAAACTGCCAGTCCGGTGTCCCGAGGCCGAATAGCCATGTGAGCCCGTAGGCACAGGCCGTGATCAGCGGGATAATCAACATGGTGGCGGCATAGGCTTTCCAAACGGATTGTTTGGGAGCAGCCCGGCCCGTGGACGGATGCCATAACTCCCGGAAGGGGCGGCGTTGCACCATGCAGTGCAACAGCACGGCATACAGTCCCGGAATCCACATGATGCCCGTCAATATGGCCATGCCAAACATGTTCGGAACATCGCCGAAAGGATCGTTGGTGCGCACGAATTCGATTTGCGCAATCCAGCTTACGAAAAAGGTAGGGCCCAAGAAAAGGAGTACGCCCTTGAGGTCTGGTTTGTTGGCGGCACGGGTCACGGAAACTGTCTCCGTCTTGGGGCGGATTCTGCAATACGAGGGGGCATGTTCATGCTTCTTTCAATGTGGCGAGCGCCTCTCGCACCCGGTTGAAATATTCCGCACGGCATTGGTTTTCCGCATGCAGCATGGTTGCGAACGGTTTATTGAAGTCCTTTGATCCGGTGGCGAATAGCCCATGGCCGTGCACGATAGCTCCGGGCGAGTGCTCCAGAGCCGGGGGCAGGGTGTGGCACAATCCCGTAGGACCGGTGCCCACCTCGCCGGGAACAATGGGCAGGGTTGCTGCTTTTCGTTCCTTTGTGCAAGCCGTGTGGCAGTGCTCGCGGTTCGGGCATTGTTTGTCCGTGCAGTCCATGGACAGGATGACCGTGAATTTCGGATGACCGTGCAGGATACAGGTGGCCGGAGTTCGGGCATAGACGTCTTCATGCGCGGACAGTTCGCTGGATGCGGTCAAACCGGCGCAGGTGCTGCGGTCCTGCGGACAGGGATCGATGCAGCCTTCCAGTTCGTCGAGGGAACTGCCTGTCTGGCTGATAAAGACAGTGTTGTCGTGCAGGCAGGATATGTTGCCGAAAAATGAATCCACCAGCCCGAGGCCGACTACGTTTCGTCCGGCTTCGGCCATGGCCGCGTACAGGGCTGTTTCGTCCTCGAATGGCCCGATGGTCAGGGATGGGGCTTCGGTTCGGGATGCGCTCATCCCGGAGACAGCTTTATCAAAGGCCGTCTGTAACGGCTGGTCCGGCCCTTTGTGGCGGCAGGCATGCAGGTACTCGGAGAAGAAGAGCACGAACGCGGCAAAGCAGACCGAGGAAAAGTATACGAAACATTCTTCCGGGCTGACGCTGCCCTTTGCCGCGATGCCCAATCCGGGAACGACCACGGCTTTACGCTCGGCCAACAGGGAGCCGAGGTGTTCCGTGTTTGCACAGACCGGAATATCATGCAGGAACGTGCGGGTTTCGCAATCGCGCGGCATGATTGCCTTTGGATTTTTTGCGGCAAGGTAGTCCACAATGGTCCGGTACGGCTCGGCCGGGCGCGCCAACAGCAGGGAGTTGATTCCCAGCGGTTCGAAAAGCGGCTCCAGCAGCTCGCGCCGTGTATCGTTCTCCCTGTTCCAGAAGGTGTGGGCGTCCAGTCCACCCACCAGCGGTTCCTCATGGTCGCACAATCCGCAGGCAACGAGTTTGGCCGCATATCTTTCGGTCATGGCTTTCATGACGCGCCTCCGTCATCCATGTCGGTCATGCCGTCGTCGTTCAGTCCCAGTGACGCCAGCTTTTCCTCCAGGGGGCGTGCGTGTCCGTCCAGTCCCCGGACTGCATAATATGCGCTGCGCGCTTTGAGGAAGTCGTCGCGGTCAATGGCCGGGATTTCTTGGTCCGGTCCTGCTGTGCCCGGGTCGGAAAAGAAACGCCCCGGCAGGTCGTCGTCTTTTTCATGAAAGCCGTTTCCGGAATTCATGATGCGCTCCCGCATGCAGGTTCTTTCCCCGGCAAGGGCCACGTCCGCAGCTGTCAGGAGCTTCCCCGCCACCGGGCCTGTTACGGCACGGAGAGCACGGGCGTATTCCTCCAGTCCGGCAGCAAACAGGGCCAGTGAGCATACGCCCAGGCTTTCCACTCCGGCAAAGGTGTCTTCGGCCAGTTTGATGATACGGGCCTTGCCTGCAAAGGTGAACCTGTCCGTGGCCACGGGTTTTCGCAAGACCTCATGGCTGATGGGGAAGGCTCGGGAATGGCTGCCGCCACGGGTGGAAAGCGCATAGGCCAACCCTGTTCCCACGGCACCCCGCGGATCAAAACCGGGCAGTTCCAGTTGTTTTGCTGTCATGGAGGTTTCCGGCATGCCGCATTCATCGGCGAAACGGAACGATCCCTGTCCGAGGGAACCGCCCTGAGCCATGCGCCGGACGGCTTCGGACAATTCCGCACGGCCGTATCCCTGCCCGCTGATTTCCCTGTTGCAGGCCAGTGTTGCTCCTGCGGACACAGGGTCCAGCCCAAGGGCAAAGCACATTGCCACACCGTCGAGGGCCATGTCCGGGTCTGCGTTGCCGAGCAGGGCAGTGAAGTGGTTCAAGGCGTCATGCCCGGGAAGAATGCGTCCGTCCGGCAAGGTCTTGATGCATTGCACTGGGCAGTCTGGGCAGCCGCTCTCCTTGAACGGTCCCTGAGCAGCCATGGCGGGAGCATTGACTTTGTGGGTCAGGGCAAAAAACGTATGCCGGAAATTGTCGGTGGGCGTAATGCGCCGCGTATGGGTCAAATCCAGAAAGGCGGCCGTTCCCCAGTGCCGGATGCCGTATGGTCCCATCAGGGCCGGGGAAGCGGACAAAAGCCGCATGATGTCGGCATTGGCACGTTTGAGGGCTTCCGGGTCGTGGACAGCGATTTTTTCACTACCGCTCACGCCGATGAAATGCAGATTTTTTGCGGCAAAACACAGCCCCAATCCGCCGCGGCCGGTCAGATGATGCCGGTCTGTTGCCACGGCGGCCAGCAGGCTGCCGTGGGTCGCTGCCGGGCCGATGCAGATGGCTGCGTCCGCTCCTTTTGCAAGGCGCAGTTCATGGTGTTCTTCCAGAGAGTCGAACACCGCGCCGGTTTCCATGGTGATCAGGTTCTCGGCATTGATGAGGAAAATTTTGCTGTCACGGATAATCAGGCCCGTGGGCTCCGGAGCATGGCCTGTGAGTACCAGCGCATCGTATCCGGCACGTTTGAGCGTTACCGGGAATTTGCCGGTCAGGGTGTCGTCCCCAACGGTTCCGGTCAGGGGGGAACGTGATGTTATATGTCCGGTGCAGGCCATGGGAACACCTGTTCCTGTCAGCGGGCCTGCACTCAGGACTATGGGCATGTCCGGGTCATCCCACTGCCTGCGAAAATGCGGCATGACGACATGCATGCCAAGAGAGCGCCCACCGAGATTGGTTCTGTAGAATTCCCCGGACGGTGTTTCCTCGTGGGCGGCGCCTGTGGCAAGGTTCAGGTGCAGGATTTTGCCTGCCCACCCGTAGCATGTTTTTTTTGTCATCGTAGTGCAGGGTAGCGGTCAAAACGTCTGTGCGCAAGAGGGTTGGCAGTCCTTGAGTCTTTTGTCCCGCCATACATGAATGGAGAGTTGTGTTCATATCCGTATGCATCTGTTGACGCGGAAGCGGATTTGGGCAAGATTCGCGTTGGAGAACAATATGGCAGCAAAAACAAGGATAAACGCGTCCCGGCGCAACTTTCTCATGGGGGCGGTCCGGCGGGCCAGAGGCAAGGAGGCTCCGGCCGATCCCGTTGCTGCGAGCGCGGACATCGTGCCGTTGCTGGACCGGGCCAACTCCCACTTTGCAAAGCGGGAATTCGAACAGGCCGTGGACGCCTACCGGGAGTATCTCAAGCAGGAAAAGGGCGACTCCGACGTGCGGATTCGGCTGGGAAAAAGCCTGTATGGTTTGGGGCGGTATACGGCTGCCCGTTTGGAGTTCAAACGGGTGCTCAAGGCGCGGCCCAAGGATCCGGACGCCTGCGTGTACGCCGGGTTGTGTTTTGTCCGTAGCGCCCGGCTGGAAGAGGCTGCCTGCATCTGGGATGATTTTTTTGATCTCAGGAACGTAACGCTTTTGCGTGAATTGAATATTCAGAAAGGACTGATTCGGGCTGGTGAAACCGATTCGCACGATGCGGTGGCCGAGGCCGTTGAGGCTGTGCTCGGAATATAGATTTTTGATGCCACCGGGCAAAATCATGTGCCATGTCCCGGAAAATGGGCTACAAGGGGATGAAATTCGGTCTGGAGCGCAGGCCGGACATACCCCAACGAATTCAGGAGGACCACATGGCCGATATTCTTGATTGGAGCGGATCGGATCTGGAGCGGTTGGAACTTGACGGCTTTGAATCCCGAAGCAGTGAAATGGCCGAACGTTTGCGCAGCGAAGTGGCCGCCGGACGGTTGCCGTTCCTGAGCATGCCCTACATGGATGGGCTGTTGAACCAGCTCGATGGACTCAAGGACTATCTGGCCGGATTCGAACACATGCTCCTACTGGGCATTGGCGGGTCCGCCCTTGGCGCGCGCGCCTTGCAAAAGGCTTTTTTCCCGAGACAGGACCAGCCGTGTCACGACGGTCCGTGGCTTTGGATTGCGGATAACGTTGATTCCTACGCGCTGGAATCCTATATGGCCAAGCTGCCTCCTGAAAAGACCGTGGTTGTCACGGTTTCCAAGTCTGGCGGCACCATCGAAACCGTTGGCCAGTATTTCATCATCCGGGACTGGATGCGTGAGCGGATCGGAGACGACTGGACCGATCACATGTTGCTGGTGACGGATGAAACGGCCGGTTTCCTGCGCAAGGAAGCCAATGAAAACGACATTCGTACCTTGCCTGTTCCCGACAATCTCGGTGGACGCTATTCCGTGCTTTCCGCGGTTGGTCTCATTCCGGCCCTGTTCATGGGCATGAATGTCCGTTCGCTGGTTGACGGTGCACGCGAGATATCCGCGCCCCTGATTGATTCCGCCCTTGATGGCACGACCATGGCGGGACTTCCGTCCTTTGAGCTGGCGGTTTGGGCCAACGGGTTGATGCAGGCCGGATTTGATGAACTGATATTTTTCTCCTACATTCCCTTGTGGGCTTCGTTCGGAGACTGGTTTGCCCAGCTCTGGGCCGAAAGCCTTGGCAAGGAAGGCAAGGGTAGCCAGCCCATAGCGGCCATCGGTGCCACAGACCAACATTCCGTGAATCAGATGTTTCTGGACGGGCCGCGCAATAAGGCTTGCCTGTTCCTGACTTGTCCGAATTTGCCTGCCGGGCCCCGGTTTCCGGAAAAACTTCCTGAAGCGTTCGACTATGTGCGCGGCAAGGAGTTCGGTGAACTGATTCAGGCAGAAGGGCTGGGAACGCGCATGGCCTTGCAAAAGAATGGTGTTCCCCTTGTGGAGATCAGGCTGGAATATGACGACGCCAGACAGGCCGGGAAGATGATCGCGTTGTTGGGCGCGGCCACCATTCTTGCCGGATGGCTCATGGATATCAACCCGCTGGATCAGCCGGCCGTAGAGTTGGGAAAGCGTCTGGCCAAGGCGCGTCTCGGCGCGGAAGGGCTGCCCGAGGAAACTGCGGATCTTGCGGATTTCCTCACTTCGCAGCGGGATGAACGGGAGTTCTAAGCATTTGAATCAGCGAAACGAGCAGGTCGAGAGGCCTCTGCAATTCGTCAAGGTGTTGTCCTGGAGCGTCATGGCGCTTATTCTCGGCACCAGCTTGGCGCTGTCCATTTTTATTTCCAAGACCGCGGAAAATGCGCTTCTGGAAAAGCAGGAACAATTCGGGCTGCTGCTTGCGGAAAACCTGAGCCATCAGGTTTATACGCGGTTCGCCCTGCCCGTGATGATCCGTTTCGGCGGCATCAGCCTGAGCGACAAGGAGCAGTTCAAGCGGCTCGATCAGGTGGTGCGTTCCACGATCCACAGCTTCAAGCTGCATGATCTGCGGATTTATGCGCGCAACGGGACCGTCACCTATTCTCTCAAGTCCGATGAGCTTGGGAAAAAAGGCGAGGATGCCCTCCGGGTGAAGCAAACCTATGACAGGGCTACGTTCAACGCGAACATCAAGGAAAACATTTCCAAGCTTTCGGCCCTGTTCAGCCTGCATCATCCCCGCCCGGGGTCCATCATGCTGGAGGCGTTCTATCCGTTACGGGCAGAGCAGAACCTCGCCGTCATGACTGACAACCCCATCATGGGTATTCTGGAATTCGAGCAGGACATCACTGACGAATACATGGCGGTCATCAATCTTGAGCGGTTGATTGTGGCCCTCTCGCTGCTTACTTCGCTGTTTTTGTTCGTGGTCATCATGACGCTTATGCGCCGGGCCGAGCGCCTGAACCTTGAGCGCGTGGAAGAAAAGGAACGGCTGGAGCGCGAACTGCACCAGCAGGAAAAACTGGCAGGCATGGGACGCATGGTCGCCGGTGTAGCCCATGAAATCCGCAATCCTCTCGGTATCATCTGTTCCAGTTCCGAACTGATTCTCAAGAGGGCTCGCAAGGAGGAGCATCCCCACACCCGGCTCATCGAGGCCGTGTATGAGGAGGCCAAGCGGCTTTCCCGTACAGTGGGCGAGTTTCTGGACTATGCCCGGCCCAAACGGCCGACCTTGCATGATGTCGATGTCGGCAAGGTACTGGATCAGGTGGCCGTGTTCCTGGAATCCGAATGCGAGAAGCAGGGAGTGACTCTGGATCTCTTGTATCATGGGCATCTTACGGTCAAGGGAGACAAGGACTTGTTGTACCGGGCGTTTTACAACATCGTTTCCAACGCCATGCAGGCCATGGGGGGCGGAGAAATCAGCATCCGGGCCGTTGGCGATAATGGGGCCGTGCATGTCACGGTGTCTGATAACGGGCCGGGGTTCACCCCGGAGAGCCTCGACAAGGCGCGGGATCCGTTTTTTACCACAAAGGACACGGGAACCGGGCTGGGGCTGGCCATCGTCAATTCCATTCTGGAAAGCCACGACGCGGAATTTCGTATCGGCAACAACAGCGACGGCGGAGCTCGCGTGGACATGATTTTCCCGGCGGGGTAATTATGCTTGAAGACTTTCCCATTCGGCTGGCGGGTATGGACGCGCTCCCTGAGCGGGAAGCCTGTGCGGACATCATGTGTGGCACGACTCCGTGGACCACATATGGCATGCCGCGTGAGCGCATGTTGAACGTGCTCGGAGATCCGACCGGAGATCTTTACATTGCCGGGGACCAAGGCGGCGTGGCCGGATTCATGTCGCTTTGCATGACCGGACCGTTCGTGGGGTATCTGCGCGTGCTGGCCGTCCGGGACGACATGCGGGGAAAAGGGCTGGGCACCAGATTGATCCGCCATGCAGAATCATTGGTTTTTCCCCGTACTCCGAACATGTTCATCATGGTGGCTTCGTTCAACCCCAAGGCGCGGGCCTTGTATGAACGCCTTGGCTATGCAGTGGTGGGCACGTTTGTGAACTATGCCATCAAGGGACATGACGAGTTACTTTTACGCAAAACATCCGGTTCGTTAATGGACTTTTGTCCTGAACAGACATGATTGTTGGTTTTACGGGCGAAGAACGGATGTCGTGGCTTGCTGATTCATTTGTTCGCTGGCGCGCAGTCTTTTATTGCCTTAATTTTTTTAAGAGAGATTTCGGCCTTTCGGGCCGACGTACTTTTATTGCCAAAGCATAAAAAAAATACGCAAAAAAGCTGCACGCATCCCGTCACCCCTGTGAAGTCCTCGCCACATCCCGCAACAATCGGTTTCGGGCCGCATCCCGGTCGCTTTGCTCTGTGCGATCCGGTATCCCTGCATCGTTTGGCGGGCTGGTGGCTCGCGCTTCAAGCCGGAATTGAGGGTGATTGTTTTTCTGCCTGTCGGATGAAAAATGTGCTTTTGTTCCGTGCGTCAGAATGACGTGTTCGCACTAACTGGTAGCTTGTAATATGTTCGTTGTTTGATTGGTCGCGTCCCCAAGTCTCCCGCTCAAACGCAGGAGTTGCGCTCACGCGCAACTCCGAAACACAATATCCCAATAAAAAAGTTTTATTTGGTGGCCTTTGCCCAAAAGTCCGGCCAAATCTCCAACATCCGGCGAATGGCCTTGCCCCGATGCGAACGGGAATGCTTAACCTCGGCACTGATTTCGGCCACATGCTTGTCCAGTTCCGGGTCTATGAAGATGACGTCATAGCCGAATCCACCTTCTCCTTTGTATTCATAGGCAATCCTGCCTTCGTAGGAACCTTCGGTGTGGATTTCCTCGCCGTTGGGAGCCACCGCAGCCATGACGCAGCGATAGCGGGCCGTGCGCTTCTCGTCAGGCACGCCCTTGAGCTCGTGCAGCAATTTATCGTTATTGGCGTGGTCGTCGTGACCATCTCCGGCAAAGCGGGCTGAATACACGCCCGGCGCACCATTCAGGTGGTCGACTTCAAGACCGGAATCGTCGGCCACAGCCACCAATCCCGTTTTGGCACTGACCGTGCGCGCCTTGATGAGCGCGTTGTCCAGGAACGTCTTCCCATCTTCCACTATTTCGCCGATCTCCGGGTAGTCGGACAGCGGTTTGACCTCAAGTCCGAGCGGCTTGAGCAGTTGTGCGAATTCCCGGATCTTGCCCTTGTTGTTGGTGGCCAGCACTATTGCCTTCATGAATATTCTCCGTTCTCGCGCAAGCATCCTGCCACAGCCTTCCGGCAGCACGCCTGTTTGCGGTTCTGTTGGGTGGTCCGGGTGTTTCTACCCTTGCCCCCCGGAATTCGCAACCGCGAGAAGTGGCGGCAACAACAGGGTGATGGCGGTGCCTTCTTCTTCCTTGCTGGTCAGGTCCACTTCGCCGCCGATCTCGTCGAGAATCTTGCGGGTCATGGCCAGACCGAGTCCTGATCCCTTGCCCTTGGTGCTGAAGAACGGACTGAATACCTTGTCCCGGATTTTGGCGGAGATGCCCACGCCAGTGTCCGTGACTGTCAGTGTCGCGTAATCACGAGTCATGCCTGTGGCTATCGTGAGAATTCCGCCGTCGGGCATGGCTTCTACAGCGTTCTTAACAAGATTTATCAGGCATTGCTTGATGACTTCCGGGTTGGCCTTGGCCTGTGCCACGCCTGCTTCCAGCTCCAGAACCAACCGGATGCCCTGATTGGAGAGGCCAATGCCCATGACCTCCATGGTGGATGTGGTCAGCTCGTTGAGCTCCACGCTGGTGGCCTCGGCCTCGGTGGGGCGAGTGAAATTGATAATGCTTTTCAGAATCTCGTCGAGCCGCCGCGATTCCGTAAGGATGATGGAAAGCTTTTCGCGGATGGAGTCGTTGGCATCCTTGCTGCGCATCAGGGAGTTGGCGAACCCGCTGATGGTGAAAAGCGGGTTGCGGATTTCATGGGCAATGTAGGTGGACAGTTCACCAATGGACGCCAGCTTTTCGGATTGCTGAAGCCGCTGTTCCATTTCCATGCGCCGGGTGATGTCCCGCCGCATGGCGACCACATTGCACAAAATGCCAGCCTCGTCGAAGATGGGGTAGGCATACACGCGGTAATAGCGAACACGGCCGTCATCATCGACCTGCGAGGCCAGGGCTTCGCACGGTTCCCCTTTTTTGATTGTGGAATCCAGCGGCAAGCCGCATCCGATGTCTCCCAGCCCACAAAATACATTGTTGAGCAGTTCACCCACCGCCTGGCTCTTGCTCAACCCGGTTCGTTCAAGGCATTTACGGTTCAGGTCCAGCACGCGCCCTTCCGTGTCCAGAAACAGGATTTCCTCGTCCATCTGGTCGATGATGGTCTTGAGCATGCTTTGCGTATGCAACAAGTCCAGCTTGCAGGCGATCCACATCTTGTCCTGCGTGAGCAGATTGATGAAGAAATTGGCTGCGGCCCGTTCCACCAGCGTTATGTCCGAAGGCAGGGTCGCCCGAAGTTCGGACAGCAGGGATTGACGGCCTGTTGCCTCAATGACCATGTTGATTTCCGGGTGCTTCTCCAGCATCTCGTGATATCCGGGGTAGGTCGGGATCACGGCGGGTGAATCATAGATGCCGGGAAGCCCCTGCTGGCCCGGAAAAGCGGCCGCAACAATGCCTATCTCGCGGAGAACCGCGTGATTTGTTTTGTCTCGGAACAGTTCCCAGAAGGCCATCAGAGCCGGGATATCGCCGATTACGCCGATATCATACCTTCTGTTGTTGACTTCTTGACCAGACACGGCGAAGACCCCCATTAACATTGTTGGCACAATTCTATCCTTGTATTCTACATGGCGGGGGAAAAAGCGCAATGCCGGAGTTAAAGGTTTCCTGCCGTTTTTTTATAACATTCTGGAAGGACAAGTTATTATGGGCGCAAGAAATACGGATATCGGGGTTATGACCATCAGTCTGGGGTGCCCCAAGAACCGTGTGGACACCGAACGGCTGTTGGGGGCATTGGGGCAGGGAGTCCATCCCGTGGACGACGTTGCGGACGCAGAACTGGTGCTGATCAATACCTGCGGCTTTATCGAACCTGCGGTGGAGGAATCGGTTTCCACGATTTTGGGCGCAGTAGCGGATATGGAAGAACTGGATGGGCCACGTCCGGTGTTGGCCGTGGCCGGATGTCTGGTAAGCCGCTATGGTGAAGATCTTGCCAGGGAAATGCCCGAAGTGGACCTCTGGCTTACCACGGACGATCTGGACGCATGGCCCGGACTGGTCCGCAGGGCTCTGGATCGCGAAGCGGATGCCGACCTGCCGCGCAGCCTGAGCACCGGGCCGGGGTATGCCTATCTGAAGATCAGCGAGGGATGTTCCCACGACTGCCGTTTCTGTACCATTCCTTCCATCCGTGGACCGCACAAAAGCTGGAGTGTGGATTATCTGGCGGCCGAGGCCGAATCCCTTGTGGCTCAGGGGGTACCGGAACTGGTCGTGGTGGGGCAGGATTCCACCCATTACGGATCGGACCTCGGGCTGGAAAACGGCTTGCAGCAATTGATGGAACGGCTTTTACCAGTTCCGGGACTGGAATGGTTGCGGCTCATGTATCTCTACCCGGCTGGTCTGACCAGAAATCTGCTTTCTTTTCTGCGGGACGCCGGAAAACCGTTTTTGCCGTATTTTGATATTCCGCTGCAACATGCGCATCCGGACGTGCTGGCTTCCATGGGACGCCCCTTTGCCCGCAACCCGGAAAAGGTCGTGAACAGGGTTCGGGAATTCTTCCCCGAAGCAGCACTGCGCACAACGTTGATTGTCGGCTATCCGGGGGAAACGGAAGAACATTTCGAACGGCTCATGGACTTTGTACACCAAACCCGTTTTCACCATCTGGGCGTGTTCCCGTATTGGCCGGAGGACGGCACTCCCGCGGCGGCCATGGACAATCAGGTTCCGGATGAAATCAAGCTGGAACGGCGTGACGCAATCATGGAGTTGCAGGCAGGTATTTCCGAGGAAATCATGGCCGGATACGTGGGCGAGACGCTTCCAGTGCTGGTTGAAGAACCCTCGCCGGAATGGCCCGGATTGTTTGTAGGGCGAACCTGGTTTCAGGCTCCCGATGTTGACGGCGTCACCTACGTGAGTGCCCAGCCGGGAACGGAACTCACGCCCGGAACCATCGTGCAGGCCGAGGTGGAAGATTCAAAAATCTATGATCTTGTTGCTTTGGTATAAGTGTCCGTAATTTTATAGGAAAAATGTATTTCCCCTCGACCATGCTGTCGGGAGAAATGATATTCCTCTCTTGACGAAAGAGGCTTCCTGTAGTTTAAAAGTGTCTGTTCGAAGCAACGAGACACTTCAGGCGGCTTTTGCGCCGTTCAGGGAAATCCGGTGAAAATCCGGAGCGGTCCCGCCACTGTGATTCCCGTCTGCTTGACTGGCCTGAAGGCCGGTTGGGAAGGACGGGTAAGCCAGAAAACCTGCTGAAGCATTTCTGACCGTGATCGGTACGAGGATATCGGCTGCGGGCACGAAATTCGTATTACCCGATAATTGCCGGGGCTCAAGATGGTTCAGCCGTTTTGAACATACAAGCCCGGCCCTGACGTAAAGATGGCACGATTCCGAGCCTTCATGGCCTTTTCTGTCGTCTTTTCCGGAGTTCATTGCATGCCAAAACAGATTCTCAAACGCGACGGTTGCCTGGAAACGTGGTCCTTGGACCGCATCGGCAACGCCATTTTCAAGGCTCTCAAAGGCAGCGGAATCAAAGATCCGCTCTTGTCCAAACGTCTGGCGAAAAAAGTGGAAAAGCGGTTGGACGAGGTAGATATCCCCGAGCAGGAAATGGTCCAGGACACAGTCCAACAGGTGCTCATGGAAGCCCGCCTGTACAAGGTCGCGGAACGCTACATCATCTATCGTGAAAAACGCCGGGAACTCAGAAAACAGAATCAGGCCTACATGGACGTGGCCGGTATGGTTGAAACCTATCTGGACCACACCGACTGGCGCGTGAACGAGAACTCCAACATGGTTCATTCGTTTCAGGGGCTGATTCTGCACATGGCCGGATCGGTTCAGGCCCGTTACGTGCTGGAGAAATATCCCGAGGAAATCCGTGAAGCCCATACCCACGGCTATATGCATATTCACGACCTTTCCTTTGGCCTTGCCGGCTATTGCTCGGGCTGGAGCCTGCGCGATCTGTTGCTGGAAGGGTTCAATCTCAAGGACCGTTGCTGCTCGTCCCCGGCCCAGCATTTTGATGCTGCCTGCGGACAGATAGTGAACTTCTTGGGCACGCTCCAGAACGAGTGGGCCGGAGCACAGGCGTTCAACAACGTCGATACCTATCTGGCTCCGTTCGTGCGACATGACGGCTTGTCCTATGACGACGTCAAGCAGCAGATGCAGAAGCTGATCTTCAACCTGAATACCACCTCCCGTTGGGGCGGACAAAGCCCGTTTACCAACTTCACGCTGGACTTCACGCCGCCTGCGCACATCGCCAAGGAAGCCGTGATCATCGGGGGAGAACTTCAGGATTCTACCTACGGCGAGTACGCCGAGGAAATGGCCATGATCAACCGGGCCTTCCTTGAGGTCATGCTGGAAGGCGATGCGGACGGACGCATCTTCTCTTTCCCCATCCCCACCTACAACGTGACCCCGGATTTCGCCTGGGATTCCGAAGAGGGGAAACTGCTGCTCAAGATGACCGCCCGCTACGGCGCACCGTATTTCCAGAACTTCATCAACTCGGACCTGAATCCCGAAGATGTCCGTTCCATGTGCTGCCGCTTGCAGATGGACCTGCGCGAAATCCGCAAAAAGACCGGTGGCCTGTTTGGTGCAGGCGACCTGACCGGTTCCATCGGCGTCGTGACCCTGAACCTTCCCAAGCTGGCCTATCTTGCCCACAATGAAGAAGACTTCATCGATCTGATCACCGAGTACGCGGAAATGGCTCGCGACTCTTTGGAGTTCAAG